>Ga0207030_1039_pt1 | contig 27668 bp, 26 predicted proteins | sample Alteio_BWMinCont_40_FD_153260 | JGI IMG/M metagenome (GOLD analysis project Ga0207030, IMG submission 153260) | Enriched cells from forest soil in Barre Woods Harvard Forest LTER site, Petersham, Massachusetts, United States -... | ecosystem: Environmental > Terrestrial > Soil > Temperate forest >... | reverse complement strand
TCGGAATCATCGCGATCGGCTCTTTCGGAACGGTAGAGCTCGAGAGCCCCATAAGTGGGCGTGAAGTCGATGCGGATGCGGATGAAGATTCTGTTGTTGAGGCGGCGATAGTCCTTGGCGGCCTGCTGCGCGCTGTAGCCCACGGAGCGGCGGCGAGAGGTTTCGACGACCTGGACATAGGGAGTGTAAACCTCGACTTCAGCGATGAAGGCGCCGGTGTCCGGTTTGGGAAGAAGCCGGAGGTAGGAATTGAAAAAATTAAGAGTCGATTCATCGTTGCGCTGTCCGAGGAAATAGGCTTCGCGGATGGCTTCGTCGGATAAGGGTGTGTCGAAGGCGAAGGAAGATGTCGCCGAAAGAATGATCGCCAGAAGGACTGCGGAGAAGGGGTGGGCATGATTACGAACCATGACGGGCCTCTGGCCACAGTATATGACGGTTAAGGAGACCGGAGAGTTTCAAATGCGGCGGGTGATGTTGGGGAAGTCGAGCCAGACTTTGATGCCGCAGAAGTGCGAGCCTTCCGTGCAGATAGGCGTGGTGATGCCGGCGCGGATGTGGCAAGGAGGGCCGATGTAGCGGGTGAGCTCGGGATGGACTGCGCGGAGCTGGGCGATTTCATCCATCGAGGATTGATAGATTTCTTCCTGGGCGTTGAAGCAGGTCCGCATGGTCCATTTATGGATGAGATGGAGAAGCGAGCCGGATTCGTAGAGGCGGATGGATTTGGCGTTCGGCAGCACGTAGAGAGCGATTTCGGGAGGGACGCCCCGATCGAGGAGTTCGTTTTTTGCGGACCAGGCGTCGTGCATAGCGCGGTCGTAGACTTCGCGCGCGCGGGGATTCGCCGCGAGGAGCATGGGCGTGATGTAGTCGGGCTCGCGGGTGTCGGCGAGAGTGAGCAGAGGGCGCGAGCCGGGGATCATGCGATGGCGCTGGTCCTGGCTGTCGGCGGTGTGGCTGATTTTCTTGGCGAACGTGTAATTGGCGTGCTGGAGCGCGCGCATCATTGGGGCGTGGACGCCGACGTTGAGAGTTTCGAGGCGGTAGAGATTGCGTGCGGGATTGAGAAGGCGGTCGATGGCTTCGGAGTCGGAGCATTGCGATGCGGTGAGGCCGGCGACGGTGCGATAGGAATCGGCAATGACGCGAACAGCGTTGGGGGAATAGTCGACGAGGATGGATGTTCTGCCGTTGAGTTTGGCGTCGAATTCGCGGGCGAAAGCTTCTCCAGCGTTCGAATTCACCGCGGTGTTTTTCCATTCCGGTAATTCTTCGAGAGGCTCGGTGCCGAAGCGATCGAAGAACTGCGCGTCGATTTCTTTGACGTGAGCGACCATAGCGCCAATGATGGCGCGGCCTTCGCTGGGCGTGTCGGAAGCGGCGCTCATGCGCCAGAGACGGTGCAGGACGATGCCGGAGAGAGTGTGCACCATGGTGGTGAAGGCGGCCAGGGGCAAGACGTAGCGGGCGATTTCAATGGCGCGCTTTTCGGCGGAGCGCTCGATTTTTTGTATGCGCCTGGCGTGGGACATCGGGCCGATGTGCCAAATGTCATTGAGGATGGTGCGGGTGTCGGTGACGAGAAGAGCGGAGAGCTCGCGGTAGTAATTCCAAGCGCGAGCGACGGATTGTTCGTAGATTTCCTTGCATTTCGCGTCGAAGAAAAGAGAAACGGGCGGAACGTACGCTTGGGCGCGGTCGAGGCGGACGTAGCGCTGGCTTTGCTGCTCGGAATTGTAGAAGGGATGGGCGTGGAGGAAGGACCAGACGAATTGGCGGCTGACGTTTTCGAGGCCGAATTCGAAATGGGCGTGCTGGTAGACGGTGTGATGGCCGCTGTAGAACGTGGCGGCGCCGATGTTGAGGCGCTGCTTGTCGGTGATTTCTTCGGGGCCGATGAGGCGGGGTGCGTAGCAGGTGCGCGCAGCGGCGATGGCGGAATCGAACGGGTGGGAAAAGGCGTTGCGGAGGGTGACGCGGGGTGGGGCGGATTCGACGAGTTCGCCGGGACGCGCGCCATCAAACATGCGGGATTGGGTAGCCACGATGGGAATTCATTGTACACGGGCGGGGGAGAGAGGGAAGTTGAAAGTCGGGAAAAAAAACGATAACGCGGAGGCGCAGAGTTCGCAAAGTCGATGGAGAGTCCTCAGAAGCATGCAGGGAGCTGTGTGGAGGAAAAAAAGGAGGGACAGACTAAAGATCTGTTCCACCTAGGATTTCGAACCAATTCGATGAGAAGAGGCACGCCAGTGGAGATTGATGGCGCCGTGGAAGGCGGAAAAGCGGGAGCTGGGCTCCCGCACTCCAAAATTACTTCTTGGCGGATTCGACTTTTGCGGCTTCGACCTTGGCGGCGGCGTCGGCGTATTTCTTGGTGAAGCGTTCGACGCGGCCGGCGGTGTCAATCAGCTTCTGCTTGCCGGTGAAGAAGGGGTGGCAATTCGAGCAGATTTCCACGCGCAGCATCTCGCCCTTGATGGTCGAGCGGGTCTGGAACGTATGGCCACAGGCGCAGTGCACCGTGACGGGGTGATAGTCGGGGTGAATACCGGGTTTCATGAGGCTCCATTCTGTCGCGTCCGGTCTGCACGGCTGCCCGGCAAAAGCAGGGTTGAAGGTATGACCGCAGAGCGGTCAATACAGCCGCGTCGCTAGGTCGCGAGGCAATTCTTAATCATACGCGAAGAGTCAAGTTTCTCCAAACAGGGACAGAGAATAGCGGATGGGCACTAGCGGTTTGAGCTTTGCTTCCCGGGTGACTTTGGATAGATTCAGCGCGAGGCAGGTGCTCGGAATCCGGAGGACGACGATGTCTGGCCTAACAAAAATGGTTTTGGTGGCGGGAATTATTCTCTTGGCTGCGGGGGCGTTGTGGGTGAAGGCGGCGGGTTCAGACGGTGAGGGGCAGAAAGAGATTGAGGCGTTTAACAAGCGGTATGTCGAGTTGCACTTGAGGATGGACACAGCGGGGATTCTGGCGCTGTGGGAAGAGGACGGCGTCGATCTGATGCCGGGAGACGCGGCCCTGATTGGGCGGAAGAAGATTTCGGCGTGGGTGGAAGACATTCTGGCGAAGATGCCCGGATACAAAGTGATGAAGCAGGAGATGGAATTTCACGATATCCACGTGTGCGGGGAGTGGGCTTCGGAGTGGGCGACGGAGCATCAGGTGGTGCAGCCGCCCGAGGGAAAGCCGGTGATTGACAGCTACGGCAAGATGGCGCTGGTGCTGCGCCGCCAGTCGAACGGGGAGTGGAAAGTTCAGCAGGAGATGTGGAATGCAGCGCCACGGCCGTAAGAATTACTGGCGCGGTCGCTGACAATTAAAAATTCCAGCGGGTAACGGATTCTGTAAAGTTCTCGGCGTGCTCGTCCTGGGCGAAAGCTACTTGAGGCTGGACGCGAAACACCGAGCCGCCGGAAGACTCCAGAAGTGGCCCGACATCGCCGCCGTATTTGCGGTTGTAGATTTCGACCAACTGCCTCCAGACAGTGCGATCTTTGATTTCTTCGACAACGCCTTCCAGGATGACGGCCTCGTCGGCTTTTTCTGTGCCAATGACGCAGCGAGGATGAGCGACGATGTTTTTTGCCTTACGCGTGCGAGGACCGGTACTGAACCAGAAAGCGTCCTGCCACCAGATGCCCCAGACGAGCATGAGGTGCGGCGAGCCTTCCGGCCGCGAAGTGGCGATCCAATAATTGTGAGAGTTTTCGAGGCGCTCGAGGGCCCAGGACCATGGCTTTAGGCCGGTGGTCTGGTCGGAGGGATTCTGGACGGCGTCGGGCCAATGGGGGCGGCTTCTCTTAGGCTCGATCATGGCGCTTCCTTTCGGTGTGGCGTATGCGGCGGAATTGTATATCAGGTGGCGGGGGAAGATGCGGAGATGAGATTCTTCTTGAAGCGGTAAGATTCATCGCGTAGGTTCGCAGGCATGCGAATCCTGGTGGTCGAAAAGATCCCGGAACATCCGCTGGCGAATGCGACAGCTATCGAAGAGCCGGCCGTGAAGCTCGCGTTGCAAAACTTCCGGAGCTCGCTACAGAGTGATGATTCCATGTTTGACTGCCAAGAGGCCGGAACGGGACCGGTTGCCGCAGGTGGAGACGGGGCCGCCAGAAGCGCGGGAGAATTTCTGGTGACGTTTCGCGACGCGGCGGCGGGCAATCGGGGGATCTATTTTCAGTTGATCCAGAAACTGATCGAGCTATTGAAGGATGCCGGATCGCCAGAAGTGATGGCGGTGTTCCTGTGCCTGGCTTCGGAGAAGCCGGAAGGGATTCCAAAAGAAGGGCTCGGCCTAAAGATCAGGTTGGAAGCCACAGGCGATTCGAATGAGAAGGCGGCGCTGCGCTGGGGGCTGGGACTGGCGCATCTGCAGCAGGCGCTGCTTTTCACGTCGCGTTATCTGCGACAGAAAACAAAACAAAAACAGGAATTGGGCGAGTAGCGCGAAGAGAGTGAGTGCCGGCGGTAGCTGCGCAGATTTTCAGGAAACGAACGCGCAGCCTACGCGGAAGCTGCCTTGATTGGTCCTCTGCTTCCATACGGGTTTCAGATTCACGCGAACCGGCGGAAGAATTGGCACGTGCAAGACCGCGAGTAGATTATCAGGAAGATCTTCGGGCGAATCGAGTTCGATAGCCACGCCACCGAAACCGAGGTCCAAGACGCGAGCGCGCTTGGCACCTTGTTCGCCGAGAAGAGCGAAGGCGTTTGTGCCGGACATGGAGACGCGTTCGGCTTTTCGTTGGACAGCGAAAACGCGATCGGGAGCGGGCGTCAGGTCACCGGACATGGCGGCGGAGGTGGCGGAAGCAGCAGCTTCGATGGTGGTTTCGGTTTTTTCGGGAGCGCGCCTGGTTTCAATGGAAATGGGCCGCGGTGGAGAAGGGGGAGGCTCTTCGGGGACCGGAGCGGCAGGTGGAGCTTCGGAGGAAGAAGTGGCCTCCGCCCGGTTAGTGCCATTGCCAGGCTTGCGGTGGTTAGCGTGTTTGAGGCGATAGAGACGTTCATCGGCAATGCGAATCAACTGGTCGGCGAGTTCGGCGTCCTGAGGGAAAATGGCAACGCCGTGATCCATGCCGACACTGACGGCGAGTTGCAGCGGCTGGATCATCTCGGCAAACACGGTTTCGACGCGCCGGCTGAGAGCAAGAGCTTGCGGGGCGTCGGTCTGCGGAAGCAGCAAGGCGAATTCATCACCGCCAATGCGGAAAGCGGAGTCCGAGGTACGCAGGGCTTTCTTGAGAGTGGCGGCGGCGGCGCGGAGCACTTCGTCACCGCGAGGATGTCCGTGTTGGTCGTTCACTTCCTTGAAACGGTGCAGATCCACGATGACCAAGCCGAGAGGCTGGCCGTAGCGGCGCGCGCGATTCAATTCCTTCTCGAAAGTCTCACCAAAGAGCCTGCGATTGTAGAGACCCGTCAAAGGATCAGTGACGGCGTTCAATTCGAGTTTTTTCAGATCGTCATACTCGATGATGATGGGAATGCGCAGAAGGCTGGAATTCACGAGTACGTCCATCAGGGCGGCTTTTAGAGAAACAGGACGGCCAGACAGATCGGTGAGTTCGCGACGGCGTGCGAGCATCTCATCCCAGACTTGCACACACTGTGTCTCGCGCAAATCGAGATGAGTGATCGCACGAAGGTAGCGCTGGAGAAACTGCCCGCGCGCAGGCAGATCCAGGCCATCGAGCGTATCAGCAAGCAGCTCGAGATAAGAATCCTCAATTGGCAAACGCGGGGGCACAACGGCGTCTGGGCTGGGCATATCCCTTCAACACCATCTCTGCCTATCCCCGCGGGGATTTGGGGGAAGCAAGCTAAGTCTTCACTATCTAGGAGAAGCAACCAAGAGTCCAATGGTACTGGACCCTGGCAAACAGCTAGAGTTTGAACCTCCCAAATTTCGCGGGTATCCTATTACAAAAGCGGAGTATAACCTATGGGAAAGTGTGCGGGAAAGGAGCGACCCAAGTCCGCGATGTAACGAAATTACCCAGCAAGACTCATAGCTTAAGGCTCAATCAAGGGTGCGGAGGAATTCTAATCCGAAGAGGCGCATATCCCCGGCTGAGTCCTGCCGAAGAACCTTGGCGGTGATGGGAGGAGTTTCGCTCGGGACAAGGCTCGAAGAGGCGGGTGCGGGTGCCGGGATTGTCAAATGGACGTGCTGATCCAGGCGAAGAACATGGGCAGAAGTGATGCAGGCACCCGTGGCGCTGATATTGAGGGTCTTAGTGAGTTCGATGAATTCGGCTCCGGAGGCATCAATTCCGCGAACAAAAACAGGAACTTGCAAACGGATTCGTGGCGAACGTCGCGTTGACGGTGCCTCCACGCCGGGCTTCTCCTTCAGAAAATGGCTCACTCTATGGTCTCTCAAACTTGGTACTAAGGCTCTAGTACGAATACGAGCATCTTGGATGCCAGATGGGCGGTCGCAGAGTGGCGCTAAGTGTATTCGTATGAGTTAGATGGGGGAGGTACGGGAGGGAAACAACTTTCTGGCACAAGAGGTTTGCTTGGGAAATCCACTTCCTTTCCCTTAATGTGCAAATGGAACGCTTTTACCATTGACTGTTGGAAGCCCCTCTGCAACCATGAATCATTAACAGCTAGGGAAAATATTTACCACTCTATTCGAGGGGCGGCATTAGCTGATGGCTGGAAGAATAGCATTGCCTCTCACTTCAGAAGAACGTAACCGCGGGACACTCCCGTTTGGTGCAATCCAAGGGTTACTTGACACCTTAGAAAAACCGCTGGTAGTGGCGGAAAGAAGCGGGACTTTGCTGCTGGCGAACACGCGCGCAAGACAGTATCTGGAATCCTTTGGCCGCGCGGAAATGCAGACAGTGAATTTGTTCACTGATGTCCTGAATGCGGATGCGCAAAAGATCTTCGGGCAGATCGAAAAAGGCGCACACCAGGTCAAACTGCAAATCGGGTCGGGAGAGAAGAAAGCGACGGCGCGGATCCAGTGGATGCCGGAGCCGGACTGGCTGGTGGTGGAGATCGAAAGCAGATTGCAAACGCAAGCTGCAAGTGATCCGGCGACGCAACTCACAGTGCAGGAGCTTTTGCAGGAACGCGAGATCACGTACCGGAATCTGCTCGCGGCGTACCTGAAACTGCAGGAAGTAAACCGGCAGAAAACGGTATTCCTGGCATCTGCAGCGCACGAATTGAAGACGCCGCTTGCGGTCATCAAAGGTTACTACGACCTCCTGCTGGCGGGATCGCTGGGACGACTGACGGATAAGCAGCGAGACATTCTGGAAGAATCGAAAGAAAGTTGCGAACGACTGGTGCGGCTGGTGTCGATGTTCTTGAATTACTCGGCGCTGGAAAGCGGCAAGCTGGTCTTGCAACTTCGCGAGAACGACCTGCGGGATTGCCTGGATGAACTTTCAAAGCGGTGGTCGGAAGCGTTCCAGCGGAAGGGAGTCAAACTGGACGCACACATAGACCCGTCAATCCCAACTTTCCGGTTTGACTACCAAAAGGTTCAGCAGGCGGCGGCCAATCTGCTGGATAACGCGCTGAAGCACACGCCGAGCGGAGGAATGGTGACGCTGCGAGCAGCGCCGCACTTCTGGGAACGACGCGTGGCGGCTATGGCTCCGGTAGAGGAACGGCGGAGATTTCGTTTGCCGCGGCCAAACAGCGTGGAAGTAAGCGTGTTGGATTCCGGCTCGGGGATCCCTGCGGAACATCACCAGGAGATTTTTGAAGATTTCGTGCGCGTGGACCGGAAGACTTCAGGGATGGGCCTGGGACTGGCGATTGCGAAACGCCTGATCCAAGCGCACCGGGGGAAGATCTGGGTAGAGAGCGAGTCGAAGACAGGAAGCAGATTTACATTTTTGTTGCCGATGGATCAGGGTTAGCAGAGACGAATTAGCTGGATGGAAAGAGAGCGACCGATGGCCGTGAAAGAAAGAATCCTCGTCGTGGATGACGAGCCGAGCATTCGAAAGTACTTACAGACGTTGCTGGAAGTGGATGGATTCAACGTGGAGGCGGTGAGCTCTGGGAAGGATGCGCTCGAGAGGGTGAACAAAGGCGATCGGCCTGATTTCATCATCCTGGATGTGCTGATGCCGGAAATGAACGGCCTCGAGACGCTGAAAGAACTGATGCAGGTTGACCGCAGCCTCAACGTGATCATGCTCTCGTGCTCAAACGAAGTTGGGACGGTCGTCGAAGCGATACGGATTGGGGCGCATGATTACCTGACCAAGCCGTTCGAAAAGACCGAGCTAGATGCGGCGATGATGAAGTCGCGGCAGAAGAAACAGCTGGTGACAGAAAACCAGGCATTGCGGGATTACTGCGATCAGATTACGGAGGATCTAAGTTTTCTGGCGGCCAGCCCGCAGATGGTGCGGATCCGGCAGCAGATCCTGCAGATCGCGCCAGTGGACGTGCCAATTTTCATTTGCGGTGAGAGCGGGGTAGGCAAAGAAGTCGTCGCGCGGATGATTCATCTGCGTTCGAAGCGGAGAAACCAGCCGTTCGTAAAGGTGAATTGCGCGGCGTTGCCGGGAGAATTGCTGGAATCGGAGCTATTTGGTTTCGAACAGGGCGCTTTCACCGGCGCGATACGGAGCAAGCCGGGGAAGTTTGAGATGGCCAACAAGGGAACGATTTTCCTGGATGAAATCGCGGAAATGAGCACGCATTTGCAGGCAAAATTGCTTCACGTCCTGCAGGATCACCAATATTCGCGGCTGGGGGGGCGGCACCTGGTGGAAACCGATGTACGAGTGCTGGCGGCAACCAACGTGGATGTGCATGAGGCGATGAAGACGGGACGATTCCGCGAGGATCTGTATTACCGGCTAAACGTACTGTCGATCAACGTGCCGCCGCTGCGCGAGCGGACGGCAGAGATTCCACTCCTCTTCCATCATTTTCTGCAAAAGTATAGCGAGAAATTCGCCAAGCCAGCAGTCACGCCTTCCAAGCATCTCCTGGATGCAGCATTAAACTATCCTTGGCCGGGCAATCTGCGCGAGCTGGAGAATTTCGTAAAGAGGTATGTAATTCTTGAGGATGACGAAGGCAGTTTGCGGGAATTGATAGAGATGTCGTCAACGCGCCAGCGGACTTCGCCGCGGGAAGAGTCCGCTCCGCCAAAAGAACAAGGGCTCAAGGCCCTGGTGCGTGGGTTGAAGGATGAAGCCGAAATGGAAGCGATCGCGGACGCACTGGAGAAGACCCGCTGGTGCCGGAAGGACGCGGCCAAAATGCTGGGGATCAGTTACAAAGCGCTGCTTTACAAGATGCGGCAGTTTAACCTGGATACGCCACGGGCCCGAAAATCCGCCCCGACAGCAGTTGCCACGGAGCCGGCGTCGGCGGTGGGAACCCGACAAGAATAGAAAAGCCGGCGGGCGCGAGTTTGGCGGCTGGACGACAGGGATGAAATGCGGTTAGAGTGCGGGCAGGCAAGACTTAAGGAAAGGAACGCGGGATAGAACAGGTATCCGCGGAGTGGATGAGAGGATGGGGGCAATGGGCGAACGCCGCACGGCTCGACGGTACGATTTATCTTTACCGCTCATCATTCGAGTGCCCACGGAGAAGGCTTTGGATTCGCAAAAGGGCAAAACGCGTGACATCTCAACGCGGGGGCTTTATTTTGTGGTGGAACAAAACCTCGAAGCAGGCTCGGAGCTGGATCTGACGCTGACGCTGCCGGCAGAGGTGACGCACGGGTCCGAGGTGTTTGTGCGTGCACTGGGCAAGGTGGTTCGCGTGGAGCAACGATCCGAAGATGGCAATGCGCGAATGGGCATCGCGGCTGTGATTGAGCGCTACGATATCATTCGTGGAGAGGCCGCGCGGGCTTGAAAACGTTTTCTTCCAGTGAATCATCCAGCCGATTTTTTCAGGGCTGAGATTATTTGGATTTTCGGAGTTACGTCTGCGATGATTTTGAATGCATCTTGCATCGGGCCGGAATTAAGCCTAGTATCTGGCGAAAGTGTTTCCCGGAGGGTCCAATGAAGGTGGCGGATCTAATCGGGTCCCGCAAGGAAGTATTCTCCATTACCGAAGAGACCAGCGTGCATCAAGCGGCGCAGTACCTGCGCGAGAAGCAAGTACGCTCGGTGGGTGTGGTGGACGGAAGCGGCAAAGTTGTAGGCGTAATTTCCCACAGTGATGTCTCCGACAAAGTCGCCGCGGAGAACAAGTGTCCCGCCTGGATGAAAGCTTCAGACATCATGACGCGGGAACTCATCACGGTGACACCGGAGATGACGCTTGAAGATTGCCTGCGATTGATGGAGCAGAACACGATCTTCCACCTGATCGTACTGGATGAGAAGCAAGGATTCCGCGGGATGCTTTCCGTCAGCGATATTTTGCGAGTTGTGGCATCGGATGAGAAGGCCCGTGCTGACCTGCTGGAAGCACTGATTTTCCCACAACGGTAAACAGCACTTTTTTAAAGGTGCTGAATCGCGGCATTCTAAGCCTCGGATTTAAAGTGTCAATAAATTGTTGACAGGCGGGCCGGGGCAAATCTCGGTAATTCATTTCCATTGCAGTACATCCAATTTCATAACTCCGTACCAATGAAACGGATGAGACCCCCAGGTCTTGGCCTATTGCCTCCCGTAAAATGGGCCAGGGCACCATCTCGTAAGTGAATGAAAACAAGCGTTGTAGTACAGATTCTCCCGGTTTCCTTTCTGATTCAGCGGAGTTTGGGTGTCTTCCCCATTTGGAGACTCGGATGCAAAGCCATTATCACGATCTGAAGTCGATCGACGGATCATTGGAATGGCTAGAGACAGTTCATCTGATATGCCTATGGTGGCGAGTCAATTCGTTGTGCCGCCTGACGAGGTTATTTTTGGTTGTGCGCCTTCGATGCTGGCAGTTCGCCATCAGCTCGAAAAGATTTGCGGCACCAATCTCCCTGTGCTGATTCAGGGTGATGGAGGCAGCGGCAAAGAGACACTCGCCCGGTGGGTGCATCTTCATTCGCCCTGGAGCTCGGGACCATTCATCAAAGTCAATTTCGCGGCCGTTCCCGGCAGCCTGCTCGAGAGCGAATTGTTTGGTTATCAGACGGGAGCTTTCACTGGTGCGAACTCCACGCGAATTGGCCTTGTCGAGATGGCTCAAGGAGGTACGCTCTTCCTGGACCAGATCACGGATTTAGAGCCGACATTCCAGGCCAAGCTATTGCAACTGCTGCAGGATGGGGCGTTCACCCGCCTGGGTGATCAGGAGGAAAGAAGACTGGAGGCGCGAATCGTATGCGCCAGCGCGCGCCGACTCGAAGAAGCGGTTATGGAGGGGCGCTTTCGCCAGGATCTCTACTACCGTATAAACGTCTTCGAAGTTGTATTGCCTCCCCTGTCGTCGCGCCGAGAGGACATCCCGGCAGTCGCGAACTATTTGCTGAAACAACTGAACACGCGTTTTGGGCGCGAAGCTTCGATGCTTGATGCAAGCAAGCTCCGCCACTTGCAAAGCCGCGAATGGCGCGGGAACATCCGGGAATTGGAAAACTGGATTTCGCGCTACGTTCTACTTGGAGAAGAAGAACTGCAAGAGGAATTGACCAGCGTGAAGCATCCATTCCCCGGGAGACCAGACGAACTGCCAGAGGGCAGTATCCCGCTGAAACGAATCGCCCGGCAGGCCGGTCGAGCGATGAGCCGCGAATTGATTCTGAAGGCCCTGCAAGCGAATCACTGGAACCGCAGAAGAGCCGCACGAGATCTCAAGATCAGTTACCGAACGCTGCTATACGAGATCCGAGAGATAGGATTGCCTTCAAAGAGACTCCAGAAACAGACTACGAAGCCAATTCAAGAGGCAAATTCTCCCCAGTCTTCCACGGATTGAAATCCAATGCCGCTGCATCGACTTTCTGCGGATTTTCCAAATGAATAGAGCACCTGGTATCGCCATTTCACTCACGTTCTATCGATCCGTCGAGCCAAGATCAGTATCCGGGCACTCTCTTAATCTGGAAACTCGTGCCAGTGGACTCTTGCCTTGCAGGACCGCTACAATCTGTATCCCCGACCTGACATATTTATGTTGGAATGAAGAGGATCCCCTTAGACGGAGTCGCGCTGCCCGATGGATGCTTATTTTGGTGGTGGCCATCGCGACCGTCAGCTGCAACGGAAGCCCAGGCGCAAATCCAGGTGGTGGGGGAAATCCGTTGCCAGCCAGCATCACGAGCTTGAGCCCGACGTCGGGGTTGGTGGGGGCGTCGGTGACCATCGGCGGAGCGAACTTTGGAGCGGCACAAGGCACCAGCACGGTGAAATTCGGCGCGACGACAGCGACAGCGACGAGTTGGAGCGCATCGAGCATCGTTGCGACCGTGCCGGCAGGAGCGGTGACAGGAAACGTGGTTGTCACCGTCGGGGGAATAGCGAGCAACGGTGTGAGTTTTACCGTGCAAGTCGATACTACGCCGCCCACGGTGTCCTTGACGGCTCCGTCTGCGGGCGCGACCGTGTCGGGCACGGTGTCCGTTACGGCGACGGCTTCCGACAACGTGGCCGTTGCCAGTGTGCAGTTTCAATTGGATGGAGCCAACCTCGGCAGTCTGGATACCACGGCGCCTTATTCTGTGTCCTGGGATACCACGACCGCCAGCAATGGTTCCCATACGCTGCGGGCGATTGCCACGGACACTTCAAACAACAGCACGACCAGTGCGAGCGTGACGGTTCAAGTGTCTAACACCGCTTCAACAATGGCGTGGCCCATAAAGGCCAGCGCCAACAGGCGCTATCTGGTCGATCAGAACAACGTTCCGTTCCTGCTGCTGGGTGATGCGGCCCATTCGCTGATTAGTGGCGTCAGCGCGACGGATATGGTCACGTATATGACTACGCGCGCGGGTCAGGGATTCAACGCCATCCAGGTCTTCGCCCCGTGCGACACCTATGAAACTGGATGTCCGTCGTCGCTAGTCTCCTTTACTGGAGTTTCCCCGTTCACTTCCGGCTCAGACCAGTCCAACTACGATCTTTCCACACCGAACCCGGCCTATTGGTCGATCGTGGACAACCTGCTGTCCACGGCAGCCGCTAACAACCTGGTCGTCTTCCTGAATCCGATGGAGACTGGTGGGCTGCTGCCGCTGCTGGAAACCAACGGCACCACCAAGGTGTTTAATTACGGCGTGTTCCTCGGCAACCGCTACAAGAACACGCCGAATCTGGTGTGGGATTTCGGGAACGACTTCCAGAACTGGAACAGCAATCCGACGGACAATAATCTCGTCGAGCAGCTCATGGCCGGGATTGCTTCGGTCGATCCCAACCACCTGATGGACATTGAGTTGGACTACTACACCAGCTACTCGAACCAGGACACGGCCAAGCTGGCTCCGGTGCTCAGCTTCGATGCCGCCTACACCTATCTGGAAACCTATGACTATGTGCTCTTAGCCTACGGCAGTTCTCCGACGCTTCCGGTCTTCATGATCGAGGCGAATTACGAAGGCGAGAACAACAACGGCTTCTTCTCCGGCACGACCGGCCCGTTCATACTGCGGGAGCAGGCGTGGTGGACGATGACCAGCGGCGCGACCGGGCAGTTCTACGGCTCAAGTTACACGAATCACTTCAACAGCGGCTGGCAGACGAACATGAACACGCCGGGCGCTCTGGAGATGAAGTACATCAGGCAATTACTTACTACACTTCCATGGCAGAACCTCGTCCCGGACCAGACGCACCAGATCGTAACGTCCGGTTTCGGAACGTACAACGCTGGCAACGGAAATCTCCCAACGGCGAACTATGCGACGACCGCGTGGGTGACGGACGGCTCGCTGGCCGTGGTTTATGATCCCGCCGGCAACGCCTTGACGGTCAATTTGGCAAAGTTCTCCGGGCCGGTCACGGCGCGCTGGTACGATCCGAGTAACGGGACGTACACGGCGATTGCCGGCTCTCCGTTTGCCAATAGCGGCTCGCACGTGTTCTCCACACCCGGCGCGAACCATGACGCCAACCCGGACTGGGTCCTCGTACTGCAGTGACCTGCTTTGCCACCATGGCGGGAATTCGAATGAACTCTGGCTGGGATAGAGGGTAGCAGGTCAGTTGAGAATAATGGGCCGCGATTGAGGCGTACGTGAGAAGGAGAAGAATCCTGTTGGCCACGCTTGGCGCACTTCCGGTGATAGCAGTCCTACTTACCTATAGCGGTGCTTTGGCGGATCGTGTAACCGTAAGCTGGTCCTACGATTACACACGCCAGCCAGCCTGCAGCTCCAGCAGGGCCAACAACTGCATCGATCATTTCGAAATTCTTGACTATACAGACTCACAGCATCCGAAACTCCTACGCAGCATCCCGAATCCTCCAAATGCCGCTGGCAAAATCGACAATATCTCCGACGAGTTTACCTATGGACCTCCTTTCGGACTAAGGACCATCGTGGTGGTAGCGGTGGCGCGGGATGAGAACGGGACGATTTCCACATCCAATCCATTCGCGGCACGCAAGGATGTAGAGATCAAGCCTAAGGTTGCACACGCCAAAGAGTAAGGTTTCAATCAAAGTGGACCTCTCAACCGGGACCTACTATGATTTCTGGCGCGTAGCTGGAGGCAGGTCAGTGGTTCGATGGGCCTGACGTACAGTGTTAACACCTGTACTTAATTTAGACTTCTAATCAGCTTCTTTCGAAATCCCAAGGAAGTAGCATTGTGTCCAGGCAAGCATCTGGGGGGCCTTGGACGATGAGACTTGAGCAAAACGAAAATGGGTTCGGCCACATTTATTCCTCGAAGAAGATTGGTTCCCGAGCGCGACATGCACTTCAAGTGCTGGGAGTTCTCGCGCCGACAATCCTTCTTTGGGGTTGTGCCGGTATCGTCAGCGGCCAGAATACCCAAACGCCCCCACCGCAAACATATAGCCTCTCGGGGACGATCAGTCCTGCGGCAGGCGGAAGTGGGGCGACCGTAACTCTGAGTGGGGCGGCGAGCGCCACCACGACAGCGAACAGCTCAGGAGCTTACACCTTCAAAGGTTTGGCCAATGGGACCTACGCGATCTCGCCAAGCCATACTAGTTATACGTTCAACCCTGCCAGCCAAAATGCGACGATCCAGGGAGCAAACGTTTCAGGAATGAATTTCACGGCAACGGCGCAAGTTGGCCAGACGTATAGCATTTCGGGGACGATTAGTCCGGTGGCAGGTGGAAATGGGGCAACAGTGACGTTGAGTGGAGCAGCGAGCGCCGCTACGACGGCGAACACTTCCGGCAATTACACATTTTCGGGATTGAGCAACGGAGCGTATACAGTCACGCCGAGCCGGACAGGCTACACGTTTGCGCCCACAAGCCAGAGTGTGACCCTAAACGGAGCAAATGTTTCGGCAGTGAATTTCACGGCAACGGCGCAAGTTGGCCAGACGTATAGCATTTCGGGGACGATTAGTCCGGTGGCAGGTGGAAATGGGGCAACAGTGACGTTGAGTGGAGCAGCGAGCGCCACTACGACGGCGAACACTTCCGGCAATTACACGTTTTCGGGATTGAGTAACGGAGCGTATACAGTCACGCCGAGCCGGACAGGCTACACGTTTGCGCCCACAAGCCAGAGTGTGACCCTAAACGCAGCAAACGATTCGGCAGTGAATTTCACGGCGACGGCCAACCCTACTTTCAGCGTCTCCGGGACGGTCAGTCCGGCGGCAGGCGGGAGTGGCGCGACACTGACGCTGAGTGGGGCAGTGACCACCACGACGACTGCGGACAGTGCGGGAAACTACACGTTTAGTGGGCTAGCGAACGGACAGTACGCGGTTACACCTAGCCATACAGGTTACATGTTCAGCCCGACCAGTCAGAGTGCAACGGTCAACGGGGCCAATGTCACGGGAATCAATTTCACGGCGACGGCCAACCCGACTTACAGCATCTCCGGGACGATCAGTCCGGCTGCAGGCGGAAGTGGGGCGGCGGTGACGTTAAGCGGAGCGGCGAGTGCCATTACAACTGCGAATGGCTCCGGCAGTTACACGTTCACCGGACTGGCCAATGGGACGTATACGGTCACCCCAAGCAATGCGGGGTACACTTTCACCCCCGTGAACCAGGGCGTAACGATAAATGGAGCCAACGTCAGCGCCGTGAACTTTACAGCTACGGCGCAGCTGGGGCATTCCGCGGCACTGAGCTGGACGGCCAGCACGTCCACAGTCTCTGGTTACAACGTTTATAGGGGTACAGTGGACGGCGGGCCGTACGCTCTAATAAATCTCTCTCTGGTCGCAGGACCAAGCTACACGGACACAACCGTGCAAAGCGGAATTACCTACTACTACGTGACAACGGCAGTGGATAGCAACGGCGTTGAGAGCGTTGACTCAAACCAAGTGACAGCGGTGATACCATAAAACGCCAGGGAGTGCAGAAACGAGCTGCAACCCCTTCTTCTATTGTTACCGGCACAAATTCGATGGGAATTGGACCCTCTCAGTATTCGGGGACTACTGCTTGTAGGCGGCTTAGACAGGCAATCCGAGGCAAGCTCTGCTTACTACCACATCCAACGGCTTGGAGATCAGAGGCGTGACGAACATGCCGCTTCACCTGGTTGGTGCTACTGCCCCTGGAGAATCGAGAATAGGTGGGATTAGAGTACGAATTTGACGGGCAATTGTTCGGCTGACGGCTGTCGCTTCAGCGAGATACGATACTGAACGATCGCAGAGCGCACTCCGCGAATGGCGAAACCCCCGAGCAAGAACACCGAGCCAAGAAAGAACAACTGAGCAGAATCTGAAAGCGTTTCGAGGAAAATCACGGTTTCTCCTTGATCGCTATGAATGGAAGCATGCACGTCTCCAATGGTGTAGGTCCCAGTAAACCTTTGTTTTCAATGGTTTAGCGTAAAGTATTTCTGTGGCTCTGCAGATATCCGGAACTGTTTCGCTGCATAAGAGCAAGTCTTTTCCCAAGCTGTTCATTTTGTTTACGCGACCCCAAATGACTCAAACAGCCTTACATGCGAGGGGAGAATGTTCCTCAAGTGCGATTCTCAGAAGGCGGAATTGGGAAATTTCTTTCCCACAGGATGGGCTTGCGCTCTTGGGAGTAAACAAAGGGGATTGCAGGTCAACGGCAAGGTATTGAAAGTACAGCACTTAGTTTCGAGTAATTCTCACAGGCACTGAACTGACTGGAACATGATGTGCTGGAATGGGGTGTATGTCGGAAACTTCTTGACAGTGGTGCATGCCTGCGGGAATAGGGCTCAGAGATCCGATTGGAGCGAAGCGTATTAAACTCAAAAGCATACGGAAAGGAAGCCACTACAGAAAAAGGCTGACTCTGGTGGCTTTCGAGAACTGCAGCTCTACACCGACGAGTTCCACCTAACATGTACACGTCTTTCTACAACTTGCGCGAAGAACCGTTTCGGTTGACTTCAGACCCGAGGTTTTTTCACCTGTCCGAACCGCACGCTGCGGCGCTGGCCGCACTCATTGAAGCGGTTATGCGCCGCAAAGGGTTTGTCCTCATGACCGGCCCGATCGGGACCGGGAAAACGACAGTCGTGCACGCAGCCTTGCAAATCCTTTGGGAGCGGGCGACAACCTCCAATCCGATTTCGTCGGCATTTATTCTCAACCCCACTCTGAGCCGTGAAGAATTTCTGGAGATGATTCTGACGGAATTTGAAGTTCCATGTACGGGGACCAGTAAGCCGGCGCGCCTTTCGGCGCTTCAGCAGATGCTCCTGGACACCCAAAGGAGAGGCGGCACTTCGCTATTACTCGTGGACGAGGCGCATTTGCTCTCACCGGAGCTTCTCGAAGAGATTCGTCTCCTGAGCAATGCGGATACGTACCAGGAGAAGCTGTTGCAGATTGTTCTTTGCGGGCAACCGGAACTTCTGGGCATCTTACGCAAACCCGAGATGCGCGCGCTCCGGCAACGGGTTGCGTGCAGTTGTTCGCTGCGACCCTTGAATGTTGCAGAGGTACGCGCGTACGTGGCTGAGAGGCTTCGCTCTGCAGGATTTCGCGGCACGACGCCCCTGTTTCCTACGCAAGTCCTCCAAGAGATTGTCCGCCTGACGGAAGGAGTTCCGCGGCTCATCAACTTGCTTTGCGATACCTGCTTGACGAACGGATACAAAGCGAGGCGGCCTATCATCGATCTGGTGACGGTCGAAGAGTCAGCTTCCGAACTGGGATTGCATGAGACGCAAATCGAACTGGCAACCGCGGGGAATGGCACAGGTTCCGTGGGGATGACCGGCGGGGTCGAAGTCGCGAGAGATGCGGAAATCGGGTCGGCGCTTGACCGCCTAGTGCAAGCCATGAAAAAGCGGAGCGCTCTCGTGCCCGTAGCCGAAGAGATTCACCCTGAGATGAGCATCAAGAAACAGGTCGCGGAGGCGGTCAACGCGATGCAGGAAAAAGATCCTGTCGGCAACAAGATCATCGAGTCAGCCGTCGATGTTCTGGTACAAGCGATGAAGCTGCATCGCACTTCCTCCATGGAGCAATAGATGAGCAAGTTTTTCAATGAGACACAGAAGGCGAATCAGTGGACGCAACGTAAGCTTTCGAACACCGATATGGACGTGCGGGAGATGCTGGAGTCAATCAAACACAGCTCCACATTGGAAACGCCAACGGCTAGCGAGCCACTCACTCAGTGTCAGCAAGTCCATGTGGGAAATGGGAACGCGACGCACTTGGTCCTCCGTCAGGATCAATCCTCGAAGGTAGCTCTAGAGGCCTATCGAGCATTGAGGACGAGACTGATGCGAGTCCAGTCGAAAACAGGCTCGAAAACGATCGCAATTACCAGCTCACTGCCGGGAGAAGGCAAGACTCTAACGACCATGAATCTTGGCTTGTGCTATGCACAGCTCCCGCAACAGAGGGTGCTGGTGATCGATGCCGACTTGCGCACGTGCGGGCTGACGTCACTACTAGATCATCCGAGCACAGTGGGCCTTGCAGAAGTGCTCGCCGGTAAAGCGACTGCAGAGGAAGCGATCGTGGCAACCAATCAGAAGAATTTTTTCGTGCTTCCTGCGGGCACTATTTCCTCCTCTCCGCCAGAGCTTTTCACTGGGTCGCACTGGCCGGAGCTTCTCGGGCGTTGCAGCGAACTATTCGAGATCGTTCTAGTCGACACCCCGCCGATTATCCCGCTGGCCGATTTTGAGCTGATCAGCGTGGCTTGCCAAGGGGTGGTGATGGTGGTGCGAGCCCATTATGGGCAAAGGGAAACTTTGCAGAAATCGGCAAACTCAGTGGATCGTAAGAAGCTTCTGGGCTTCGTTTTCAATGGCACCGATGCAAGCGAGAAGCAGTACTACGGGTACAAATATGCTGAAGCCAAGCCCTGAAAAACCCATTCGTCCAGAAGTGTTGCTGGCAAGCGGCCAACTCTCAGGAGAGAGAAGAGCAGATTGCACTGACCAAAATGCCACATCGGGAGTTCCGAGGCGAATATGTATCTAAACATTAAGCTGCAAGTTTTTCGATTGGGTTTCCATCAAATCGATATCGCCAAAGCGCTCGGCATTGATGAGAGTGTGCTCAGCAAAATTATTCACGGCTATCGCGAGCCATCGAAAACGCAACGCATGCAACTGGCGCGCTACTTGAATGCCGAAGAGAGCTGGCTCTTTGAAAAATACGATCGTGCCCAGCGATCCACCGCTGCTGTGCCCGGTCTTCCTCCCAGAGAGGAGGAGGGCCTCACATAAAAGGTGCGTTTCGCAATTCTCCCTCTCTCGATATACACCCAGACGCGAGCAGGTCATTCAAGAGACCGCCTTCAAGCACTGCCCAGGCGCTGTGAACTCTTGAGCTTTCTTAAGGAGACCATGAGTAGCGCGGTCTCCAGGTTGCCTAATCCCCCCGTCTCATGTAGCCCAAAAGTATCGAGCCAGAACTCAGGGCTGTGAACGTTCCTGGAGAGAAAGAAGAAACAGTTTTCCCATGGTCCGGCGGGCACTCCGGCAAGGTCTTCTAACCAACTGAAACAAAATGAGATATGTGGTTTGTGTCTGGACTCGGACGTGCATCCACCATCGTGGCTGAGTGTTCAAAGTAGCTTCCAAGGCGAAAACCTCAGTTTTGAGCTCTTATGCCCAAGATTGGTACTCATGAGGTTCCTGCCAGAACGTTACTCCTAGTCGGAGTTGACGGCGTAGCCATCATACTAGCCCTGTTGGCTGCCAGTTCCACGCGCACGTATAGACCTTTCCCCGAAATGATTGGTCAAGTGAGCCTGTGGACAAAAATCACATTGATCACGATCGTATGCGTGTTGTCGCTTTACTTTAACGATCTCTACGATTTTCAAGTTGTGAGTCGCAGAGACAATCTTTTTGTCCACACCATGCAAGCGCTAGGAGCCGCCTGTTTTTTGCTAGCGCTGTTGTTCTATATTTCCCCTACAAGCAGCCTGGGCCGCGGCACAGCCCTCTTCGCGGCGCCATTGATCCTGGCCCTCTTGCTAAGCTGGCGGCTGTCGGCAAACGCGACAAACCTTTTATCACGCGGTGATGAGCGGGTACTCATCATGGGGACGGGAGAATCAGGCATATTGCTGGTGCGACACATCTTGGCCCACCCGGAATATAACCTGAAGGTTGTGGGGTTCCTCGATGAGAATGGCCAGAATATTGGGCGGTCTCTTGTCAATCCTAAGATCATCGGTGACTTCGCGAACGTAGAGCAGATTGTAACCCGGGAAAGAGTCGATCGGATCATACTGTCATTGAAAGAACGAAGGGGCGGCACACCGATCAAACAGCTACTCAATGTGAAATTCGGCGGCGTGCGAATAGAAGATGTTCACAGTTGCTTCGAGCGACTACACGGGCGCATTCTGCTCGAGCGACTTTCTCCCAGTTGGCTAATCCTGTCTGATGGATTCAAGAAATCCCGACTCTTGCTGGCTGCAAAAAGATTCATGGATATTCTCGTTTCGTTGACCATCCTCATTATCGCCTCGCCGCTGATACCGTTGGTTGCATTGGCGATTTATTTAGACAGTGGATACCCCATCTTCTTCCGCCAAACGCGCGCTGGGTACAAAGGCCGCGAATTTGAACTGCTCAAATTCAGGTCCATGGTTCAAGATGCAGAGAAGGATGGGCCGCGCTGGGCGGAACAGAGTGACAGCCGAATCACACGGATCGGTCGGATCCTACGTAAAACTCGCCTGGATGAAATCCCACAGCTTTTCAACGTGCTTCGTGGCGAGATGAGCCTCGTGGGGCCGCGTCCAGAACGGCCTTACTTCTGTGATCAACTGGAGAAGGAAATCCCCTTCTACAACCTTCGGCACTCCATCCGGCCTGGTCTGACAGGATGGGCACAGGTGAGGTTTCGCTATGGAGCCAGCCTCGATGATGCCAAAGGGAAGCTCGAATTTGACTTGTTTTACTTGAAAAACATGTCGCTGTTCGTGGATTGTGCAATTCTGTTTGAGACCGCTAAGGTTGTCATTCTTGGGCGGGGCGCGCAATAACATCTACTTCTGATTGGGTTCCGGAGTCTCCCGTTGCTGCCGATTTGGAGAGGGGAATATCCTAGCCAGCACCGGGAAACAATTTTCTTCTTTAGGGGTGTAGCAAATTTGGGGTCATTCGTCGACTCATTGAAACAAAAGGACTTAATGAACACTCTTATTCATCACATGGTAGGCCACGTGCTCAAATTACACCTGCAGAGCTTCTAAGCAAGCCCGTTGAAGGGACCGTAAAAGTATGATTGAGAGAACCAAAAGCTGCCTGATCGGGACATTGCTGTTGGCCGCCCTTGGGTACACCCAGGTCGGTTTCGGTCGAGTCGCCGGAACGGGAGCCCAAGCGAACCAAAAGGAACAGCCTGTTCCCGGGAAAGCCGATTCGAAGGGGTCGCAAACGGTTTCTGGACCAACCACGCCACCGAGCGACTTCGTCATCGGTGAATCCGACGTCCTTAACATCAATGTTTGGAAAGAGCCCGAAATATCCCAGAGTGTCGTCGTGCGACCGGACGGGAAGATTTCACTTCCACTAGTTGGAGAGGTGTTCGTTAGTGGGCTTACTCCTGTGCAGACCCAGACTTTGCTACGCAACAAATTGCAATCCATTCTAACGAATCCCCAAGTCACGGTAACGGTAACGGAAATCCGGAGCAGGGTGGTGTTCATTACCGGTGAGGTGAGCAGGCCGGGAACGTATCCCCTTCTAGTTCCATCCACTATATTGCAGGTGATCACCAACGCCGGTGGGCTGGGGCAATTCGCGAACAAGAAGGGCATTTTCGTATTGAGAACGGTAGATGGAAAACAACAGAGGATTTCTTTTAACTATTCGCAGGTCATTAAGGGTGAGAAACCGGAGCAGAACATACTTCTGCACCCTGGTGACACGGTGGTGGTGCCATGAGACAAAACCGCGATAGAAACCTTTACAGCTTATGGATGGGGAAGGTACTCTGCCTCTTTGCTCTGAGTGCTTGCAGCACCGTCCTTCTTGCGCAGCAAACCCCCGACCAGCAGCAAGATCCTTCGACGCAGTCCCAGGACGTCAAGCCGGCCATTCTGGCGATGCCCAGCTATTCCCAAAATATCGCACTGCTCGGCACGGATCAACGGTACATGGATCTTGAGACGTTGCAAACGAGGCGTCGCACGTTCTTTATTTATGGCATGGGGGTTTCGGAAACATACGACTATTTTGGGGGGAACTCCGCAGTTCAGAACAGCAATCTACTTGTCTGGAGTCCGCATTTTGCCATCATTAATGCAAGTAATCACTCCTCGTTTAGCGTGCAATATGCACCCTCCGTCTCGCAGAGTACCTCGGGTCCGTCGAGTCACCAGGTGTTTCAATCCGGAGCCATTTCTTTTGGCGAGCCAATAGCGCGGAATTGGGTGCTGCAGCTGAGCAGCTCGAATACCTACGGAACGGATTCATCTCGATTGGTGAGTCCTCTGGCGTTTAATGTCAATCAAGGGGTTCCGGTCGTAGATCCCAACTCGGCCGTTTTCCAGTTCAATCGAGGCGACGTGTTGACAACAGCGAATGATGCTGTCCTCATCTGGCAGAGAAGCCCTTCCCAATCAATGAATTTCACCGCCGGGGAGTCCACTCTTTCATCGCTTGATGGTCGTCTAAGCAACACCTCGACTTTCACCATTGTGTCCTATTCTGCGGCCGTATCGCAGCACACGTCGTTGAATGTCGGAGGCAACTACTACCACCGGTTCTCACTAGGGAGTTGTGACAGCTACGGCTTGACCTTCGGATTTTCGCATCAACTTGGCCGCAATATGAATCTAAGTTTGGCGGGCGGCCCGGAGTTTGAAACTGCTCCATGTAACAAGACACTTGGACCACTCGGTGGAAATTACGCTATTACGATAGCTTATCCCTTGAGCCGAAGGTCTCGAGTGGGACTGACGGCTAGCCGCTCCTACGCGACCAACTATTTGGCTAATACGCAATGGACCGACACTGCTGCGGTTTCGTACAGCAGACAACTTTCGGAGACTTTCGACATTAGCCTGAACTCCGGCTATGCACGGAGCGTTCTCTCGCAAACCAGTCTGGGAACCTATGCAGGCTATTTCGCCGGAACTGATCTTTCTTGGAAGCTGTCGCGTACCGTTGCCCTCCGAGGAGAATACAGGCGCTTTGGGCAAGTTTCCGGGGGCCCGCTGAAAAGTCAGAATGTGGCAATGATCACCTTGGGATGGAGCCCGCTACCCACGCGAATTGTCAAGTGAGCCAACGGGTGAGACTGAGGGTTGCAACAGATTCAGATGTTATTGATTGCCCGAATGGCAGGCAAGGGAAGAAATAAATGAATTCTCCGACCACAGAACTATCTCTGGCCCAAGTACAGGAGTACTTGCAGTTTATCCGACGCGATAAATGGTGGGTTTACTTAATGACTGTTGGGTTGACGCTTAGCGCGTTCGTCGGGATCGCACTTTTGCCCAACAAATATAAGGCTACGACGACCGTCGAGGTGGACCCTCAAAAGGTACCGGAACAATTCGTTTCGGAACTCGTGCGGGTAAGCCCCTTGGATCGACTGCAAACCATCAGCCAAGAGGTGTTGAGTGGGACTCGCTTGCAGAAGGTCATTGATCAGTGGGACCTCTACCCCCAACTGCGCCGAACGTCCACACGTGATGCAGTCATTGAGCAGATGAGAAACGACACAGTGATCGAAGTTAAGCAGTCTGGAGGCGGCTTGGCAGTTTTCTCGATTTCCTATGTGGGGAAGGATCCGACGATCGTTGCAAAGGTGACAAATCAGCTGGCTTCGGACTTTATCGACTGGAATCTCAAGAGCCGGGAGCAACATGCTGCTGGAACAACGGAATTTCTGAATTTGCAATTGCAAGAAGCGAAGAAGGCACTCGAAGCGCAGGAAAATAATCTGCGTCAATACAAGATGGCTCATCTCGGGGAATTGCCGCAGCAACAGGAGGCTCTTCTCCATACTCTATCGAGCTTGCAGGCAGAATTGCAGGCGAATGCGGCTAATTTGACTCGACTCGATGAGGAACGGTTGACTCTCATGCAGCTACCGGGCTCGGTGTCGATTCCAGGGGCCAGTCCTCAACCGGTGTCCGAGAGGGCGCGGTTGGAGATGGAGAAGAACCAACTCGAAACAAGGCTTAGTGAACTTCGCCGACGCTATACCGACGAGTTTCCTGAAGTGCAGGAGTTGGTCGGGCGACTGAATCATGTCAGCGAAAGTTTAGTTGCGCTCCCAGTGGACAAACCTTCTGAGATTTCGAGTTCCACCAAGCCTTCCGCAATGGGGCTTCGGCTCGAAGTCATCGGCAGGGAAATGCAGCGTTTGAGAGAAGAACAAAAACGAATCCAGGAGAAAATCACGAATTATCAGGCTAAAGTCGAGGCAATCCCACGACGCGAGCAGGAGATGGTAGATCTTTCGCGCAACTATGATATTTCGAAGGCTCGCTATGATTCTTTGCTGAGCAAGAGCTATGCTGCGGACATGTCGAATGACCTCGATTCCCAGGAGAAAGGTGAAAGATTCATTGTACTGGATCCAGCTCGCGTTCCCGAGAAGCCCTTCAAGCCGAACCGTAGCAAGTTCATGGCAGTCTCATTCTTTATGTCATTTTTTTGTTCCGTCGCTGTGGTGATTGTAAAAGAATACCTTGATCCTAGAGTTAAAACGGAGCGAGAGATTCGCGTTGCATACCCCGAGCCCATCCCTTTGCTGGCGGCTATTCCACACATTCAATCGCCTATGGAGCGTCGAAAGCATCTGCGGTTCGTTGCTTTCGCTGTGAGCTTTTCGATTCTCGCGATCGCGGCTGTGGCAGGACTCCTATGGAAAATTCACCCAATTCTTTGATAGTCGGAGCAAATTTGGGCCGTCCAAATAGTAGCTCAAGGAGAGTTCGGCATTATTGTTGTGTTGCCGCGGCTCGGAGAATCGGCGCTTGAGCGATTCTGGTTTAACTCCTGGTACTCCCATGAAGATTCTGATGCTGACGGACTCGTTCTTGCCTCATGCCGGGGGCTCTCGCGAGTATTACTACAACCTTTATCGTCACCTCGCGGAATTCGAGGACACGCGAGTGACCATCGCGACGAAAAAGGTTCCCGGCTGGGAAGAGTTCGATCGAAGAGCGTCATCCGATTCCTTCGGAATCGTTCGATGGCTTAAGCCGCTTTCCACTTGGCGACTGCAAGAATTACCCAAGGGACTTGGCCCGTTCCTGCACGCCGCATGGCACGTGTACAAGGAGAACCCGACGATTCTCCACGCAGGCGACTTGTACCCACAGGGAGTGAGCGCCCTGATTTTGAAGAACATAACGGGCCTTCCGTACCTTGCCTATTGTCATGGTGAGGACATCGCTCTCACGGCTCAGTACAAATACCAGCCGCATATGCGCAACAGAATCTACCAGGGGGCGGATGCGGTCGTTGCGAACGCCGAGTTCGCAAGAAAGAGTCTACTCCAAATAGGTATACCAGAGTCTCGTATAGTCAAGATTACTCCGGGAGTGGATCTCGAGCGCTTTTCGCCAAGGCCCGCCCGCGAGGACCTGATCAACAAGTGGAATCTGAAAGGAAAGAAAATCGTGCTTACGGTGGCGCGATTGATTTCCCGAAAAGGACACGATCTCGTTTTGCGTGCAATGGCCCGCCTCACGCGGGAATTACCTGACGCAGTGTATCTCATCGTTGGGCGCGGGCCAGAGGAACAAAGGCTCCAGAAACTCGCCGCGGAATTGGGAATCATGGATTCCGTGCGATTTGCCGGGCACGTTCCGGAAGAATCACTCCCGGACTGCTACAACTTATGCGATGTTTTTGCCATGCTGAATCGCGAGGAAGCAAACGGGGACCTAGAGGGATTCGGTATGGTGTTCTTAGAAGCAAATGCAACGGGGAAACCAGTGATTGGGGGGCGCTCGGGAGGAACGGCAGACGCCATTGCGGAGGGCCAGACCGGATTTCGAGTTGACGCCAGCCAACTCGATGAATTGACTGCCACGCTTCGAATGCTACTCACCGATACCAACTTGCGATGTCAACTTGGAAATGCGGGAAGAAACCGTGTGCAGCGCGAGTTTCAGTGGCGAGACCGGGCCCGGAAGCTTCACGATGTAAGCGCGGAGATTTGCAAAGCACGGAGCAGCGAAAAACGAACCGCAATCTTGGCGAACCCAGAGTAAATCCTATGCGAGCTGAATTGCTAGAGGACGTGGCCCGATACCGCGCAAAAGGCGACTGGGGGATCGGTGTTTGGGGGAATCCGGCGCTCTGGGCCATCGCATGGTACCGATTTGGCAATTTCGTTTATCGGGGAAATTCTCTTCGGATCCTGCGCGCGCCCTTGAAAGTCGTGCACTTTGCGGGAGGCATTTTTTGCGAAGCAGTCCTGCAAATGAGATTGCCGCCCAATGCGAAGATTGGGGGCGGACTCTACATTTCTCACGTTGGAGGAGTTGTTCTACACCATCGCACAGTAATCGGGAAGCACTGCAACCTTTCTCACCAAGTCACGATCGGTACTGCAGGACTAGGGCGAACAGGGGTCCCTCGCATTGGCGACAATGTAAGCATAGGTGCAGGAGCCGTGCTGATTGGAGATATTCAAATCGGCGATGGTGCCCGCATTGCGGCGAACAGCCTAGTAAACCGGGATGTGCCCCCAGGAGCCACAGCGATGGGTGTGCCAGCGAAGATTGTGAAGTACGCGGACGAATGCAGAGAACTGGCGCAAGAGGTTAGCAATCCTCTGAATCGCTGAGGCCAGGGTACAAGACAACCAATTGTGCGCACCTGAGAAAATCCGATTGCGGCTACTCTCCTGGTAAGGGAATTGACTTGTGTCAGTCGTCAGCAAGACACATTAATATGGGATTTCGCAGGCGCCGAATGAGCGGAAGAATCCAGATAGAAGGGCGAATGAAATGCTAGGATTTCACGGCAACGCTCCCTTAATCATGTACATCGGGGCCATTGTCGCTTTCTTACTATCCCTTGTTTGGAAGCCGCAGATCGGTCTCTATTACCTTGTCCCACTGCTTCCGATGCAGACGGCCCGGTATTGGCTTCATGGTCTTCCTCTGGGTGAAAAACTGGTTGACGTGTTACTGCTGGGAG
>Ga0207030_1038_pt1 | contig 28431 bp, 28 predicted proteins | sample Alteio_BWMinCont_40_FD_153260 | JGI IMG/M metagenome (GOLD analysis project Ga0207030, IMG submission 153260) | Enriched cells from forest soil in Barre Woods Harvard Forest LTER site, Petersham, Massachusetts, United States -... | ecosystem: Environmental > Terrestrial > Soil > Temperate forest >... | reverse complement strand
GTTTTTTCAGCTTGCAAATTGTTTTGTATTTTTTTCTCATCAGTTAATTTTAATCTTAAGTCATTTACATCTTGATTGTCGGCATACTCAACAGCATCACGTTTGCTATCTTTAAGATCCTGCCTGAGACTAGATATTTTATTAACTAATTTATTTTTGGCACTATCGTTTAAGTTTATTTGAGAAAGCAAATTACTTTTTTCATATTCTAAGGCATCTTTTTCAGCCTTTCTGAGACGCAATCTATCTATTAATAAAAAATAACTTTCACGCTGTGCTGCCTGTATTGTTTGATAATCATAGCGATTCAGTTGCGATTGCGCTTGAGATATTTTATTTTGTGCCCCAGCAAACTCGCGCTGGTGATGAGTTACGCTAGCCTGTAGCTGACATTGCTGTGCTTCGATGCCCACCTTTGCTTGATAATCACTTTGCAGTTCACGTCGTAATCTTGAAATCTCAGCATTTCTAGCGACATCCCCGACAAATTCACCTATATCTGCAGTGACGTGGAAAACACTAGGCTGATGATGGTGGTGATGGTGATGAAAGTCGTGGTGATGGCGATTGTGTTGTTGGTGCTGATAACGTCTCATCTCATGAGCTGCCCTATCTGCAGCTTCAATGGCTTCTAAGGAGGCAAGCCTCGATTGTACGCTAGAGATGTGACTACTCAGCTGATAGATACTCGCATTAACCGCATCTAGCTGCGGCCTCAAAGACATTAATTGAGATTCATGAGTTTGTACAATGGGTCGTTGAGCCTCTATAATTTGTTGCGCTTCTTTAATGGCAATCATTGCTGTTAAAGAACGAATGTCATTATCTACTGGCACTAGCTTATTGGTAACCGTATCGAATTGAGGTTGTAACATATCGAGTTTTTCTTGATACGGAATAATCTGTTGTTGCAACGAGGTTATCTTATCTGGAATAGTGAGCACTTCAATTTGAGCTTCCATACCCTCTATTTTATGTCTACTCGGGGCAATTTGATCTGCTTTTAATTTTGCTAATTCAGGATTCAATTCGTTAAGCTTGGCAGTATGAGGTTTAATGCTGTTTCTCAACAATTCAATTTGCTCAGGAATACTCGTTAATTCTTGTCTCCAATTTCGAATATATTGTTCAGTGTACTCTCGTCGGTTGTCCATTTTTTCATCCTATTTTTTGTCAATTTGTGGTTAAGATACTGCCTAAATCTTAAGGCCAGATTAAATCAGCGTTTGATTAAAAAATGCCTGAGCTATTAAAAAGTGATGCATTATAATCTAAATAGGATAAACTAGTATATGGATTCACTTATTCAGATTTGCTCTATTTTTAACCTATTTGATGCTCGTTTTTTGACATTCATTGTCGCATGACAAGTGATAACAACAATGTATATAATAGTAAGTTAATTTTAGCGCTTCCCACGTATTGATTACTAACTCGATAGCAGGTCATTATCCTATGGATCAAGAGCAGCAACGATCACGTTTAAAAGATTTAATAGCCCGCGGTAAAGAGCAAGGCTACTTAACCTACGCAGAAGTCAACGACCATTTGCCTCCTGATATTGCTGACCCAGAACAAATTGAAGATATCATTAGCATGATCAATGATATGGGTATTCGCGTAGCCGAAACTGCTCCTGATGTCGATGAATTATTACTTGCGGATAACGAAGCAGCTGACGATATTGCTGCAGAAGAAGTTGCAACTGCATTAGCTGCTGTCGATAGCGAATTCGGTCGAACAACTGACCCAGTGCGCATGTACATGCGTGAAATGGGCAGTGTTGAACTTCTGTCTCGCGAAGGTGAAATTGTTATCGCTAAGCGTATCGAAGAAGGCATGAATCAAATGCTGACAACACTTGCTTCTCAGCCACAAATGATTGCTGAAGTGTTGGCAGATTATGACCGAGTTGAAAAAGGTGAATTACGATTAAGCGATTTGATCAGTGGTTACATAGAACCTAACATCATCTCTGAAGAAACAGCACCTATTGAAAAAGAAATTGCAATTGAAGAGGAAGAAGAGGAAGAAGGTGAAGGTGGTGGCGGTGCAGAATTTTTAGAAGAAGAAACTGGCCCCGATCCAGAAGTGGCTCGTGTTCGTTTTGCTGAGTTACGTCAATTTTATGACGATGCAATCGAAACAGATAAAAAACATGGTGTAAACCATAAAAAAACCATCGAAAAACGCGAAGCGTTAGCAAAATGCTTTACTGATATCAAACTTGCCGCGCGTCAATTCAATAAACTATCGCGAAAAATGCGTAGCTTACTCGATGAAATTCGCACGCAAGAACGACACATTATGAATCTCTGTGTTAACAAAGCAAAAATGCCTCGCAAAGCATTCATCAGTTCTTTTTTAAATAATGAAACAAATTTAGAATGGACAAACGAACATAAATCAAAAAATTATTATAAAGAGCTTGAGACATATCTCCCCGATATTCAACGTGCTCAGAAAAAATTAGCATTACTACAAGAACAAATGAAGATGTCGATTGCGACGATTAAAGAAGTGAATCGACGCATGTCTATTGGCGAAGCAAAAGCACGTCGCGCGAAAAAAGAAATGGTTGAAGCGAATTTACGTTTAGTGATTTCTATCGCGAAAAAATATACGAATCGCGGTTTACAATTCCTAGATTTAATTCAAGAAGGCAACATTGGCTTGATGAAAGCCGTCGATAAATTCGAATATCAACGTGGTTATAAATTTTCAACATACGCAACCTGGTGGATACGTCAAGCCATCACACGCTCTATCGCAGATCAAGCACGTACGATTCGTATTCCTGTACATATGATTGAAACCATCAACAAATTAAACCGTATTTCTCGACAAATTTTGCAAGAAACTGGTTTAGAACCCACACCAGAAGAACTCAGCAAACGAATGGACATGCCAGAAGATAAAATTCGTAAAGTATTAAAAATTGCGAAAGAACCTATCTCCATGGAAACGCCTATCGGTGATGATGAAGATTCTCATTTGGGTGATTTTATCGAAGATACCAACATGGAATCTCCTATCGATTGCGCGACCAACACGGGGCTTTCTGAAGCAACACAAAAAATCTTAAATACCTTAACACCACGCGAAGCAAAAGTATTACGTATGCGCTTTGGTATTAATATGAATACGGACCACACACTCGAAGAAGTAGGAAAACAATTTGATGTAACGCGTGAACGTATTCGTCAGATCGAAGCGAAAGCATTACGTAAGTTGCGCCATCCTTCGCGATCTGAACAGCTTCGAAGTTTCTTAGAGGATCAAGAGTAATTTTTTAGATGAAAAAAAAGCCCTTTTATGAGGGCTTTTTTTTTCGTTTTAAAAAACTATTTTCTTAGTCCAGCAGGTTTTACATCATTTGTAGTAAATTTATCATTGATTGCTTTTACCGCTTCAACTATCTTTTTCTCAAGCCATTCATGGGCTTCTGCTTCATTGATAAAATCAACCTTAGATAAATCAATATTGTTACTTTCTAATAACATCGGAAGTGCAGATCGTTTATTACTATCATAGTTAGCAATCACTTTTTTCAAATGTGGGCATCGCACTTTACCCAAATAATCTATTGAAGAGGCTTTTTTACTCTTACCTGCATAATAGGCGCCGAAACTAACTACTGCTGCAGCAGCTACACCTAACATCATTATTCCTATAATTGCATCTCCTATATTACCTCCAATCCCGCCGACAAAATTTCTTCTCGGTTGAGTAAATAAGATTTGCGGCGCCCCCACCAAAGATGTTTGAGATTTAACTCTCGAACGAACAGTTGATGTCAGTAAACTACTACTCATTGCTCGAACAGGAACTTCATGTCTGCTCAGTGCCACAATAACATTTTTTGTCATATTTGGAAGTTGGCGCAACATATTCAATCCCTCATAATCTCTTAATTTAGCCCATATTATATATTTATGCACATTATTTGCAATACTCTTATCCAAAGTTGTCTAGTTTTTCATTTTTTTATACGAAACCAACCTTCGATAACTTATGTGAAAATATCTACGAAACACTAGAAACTTCTCAATCTTCAATATATCATTGGCACCCTAGTTTCACGTTCTGTAACTCGTCAGGGCCCATAGCTCAGTTGGTTAGAGCAGAGGACTCATAATCCTTTGGTCCTAGGTTCAAGTCCTAGTGGGCCCACCAAATTAGACCAATAAAATCATGAAGTTACGATAAAATTTTACTACCACCTCAAATGTCGCTTAGTCAGCGTGTGTAATTCTGGTGTAATCGTGCAACAGATAAGGACTTTTTTACTTTGGCCTGGAGGAAGAGCCAGCATCTGGAGTTGATGATTTAGATTTAGGATCATACCCCGGCGCATACGTAAAAGTGGGCACCTCTCGAGACATTTTTTGCTGGTCAGGCGAAAGAAGCTTCCCATACGCATGAGTAAATGCACGAATAAAATCTCTAGGCTCGTTGTAGAGAACACCAGCACCATTACTCAGCCACTTCCCTTCATCGCCTCTTTTCATAGAAATAGTTCCATCCAACTTATCGCCATTTTTTACTTTCATCGTCACTTCCACAGCGCCCTCGGAGTTATATTTAGCAACAATAGTAGCCGCTGCAATCCCTAAAAATCCTGACTTTGTGACAACATATTGGCTACCATCTTCCATAGGGTAAGTACCTGCTGGCACATCTCGAATAAAATTAGCTCCTTTTACATCGAGATCAGCCCACGGACCACCAGAGAGAACTCTTCGCATTCCTGACATAGCCACCCCTTAACTTAGATTTTATTAATTGATACTGTAAATATAACACAAATCTGTGTAAATATAGAGCGGATTCGTTAGGGCTGCAAATAACTTATAAAAATCAAGTCGTTACTTCAAAGCTAACTAACCATAAAGCCACCTATTTCCTTTTAAATGGAATACATTTACTAACTTGCGAAAAATATTTAATATTTTAATTCCTCTCGCCTTGCAAATTATATCGTCTCTCTAATGCATCCATCGCTGTCTGGATATGCTCACCATTTTGATGACTGTATCGCACGACCATCTGTAACGTTTTATGACCAGAGATTCTCTGCACTGTTGGCAAATCAACACCTGCTTGCACTAAATGTGTAATAGCAGTGTGGCGCAATGTGTGGCGTACAACTTCTTTTGGATCAAGCCCTGCGTTTGTTACTACACGTCTAAATTGTTTCTCAATATTTACTACATGACCTGACGCAGAAGTTTTTGAAGGAAACAGCCATTCTTGCTCAGGCTTAGCTATTTCAAGATAATTTTTGAGAAAAACTACAAGCTGTTGTGTAATCGGCTGTTCGCGCGCACCTGCTTTTGCTTTCGGAATAAATATCACGCGCTTATTCAGATCAATATTTTTTAACTGAATTGAGAGAATTTCCATTCTGCGCATTGATGTACTCAAGCCAATCACAATGAATGGATAAATATACGGACACTGATCTTGTTTTGCAGCATCTAACAACTTCGCAATTTGTTCAGCAGTGAGATAAACAATTCTGCCAGAATCTTCTTTCAGTCTTTTGATGTTACATGGCTTATGGTCTAGCCATTTCCAATCAACCGCTTTGTTGACCAAATGAGAAATCACTGCAAGTTCACGGTTAATGGTTCCGGGCTTAGCCTTGGCTGCTAGGCGGTGTTTCTTATAACGCTCAATATCAAATGTACATAATTTTGTTAATGATTGCTCGCCAAAAAAGGGAACAAGATGCTGCTCAAGACGATATGTTTTCGCAGTAATATCTTTGCCACCCTCTTCTTCTATTTTCAACAAATACTTTTTTGCTGCATCTGCAAAAGTAAATTGAAGTTTACGACCCTTCGGTAAATTTAGTCTGCCATGGCGTGCATCTGTGCGGAAAGTCGAAATCAATTCTTCTGCTTGCAAACGCGTAACACCTTCTGACTCTTTACCAACAACACGGTGAACACGCTGACCATCCACCATGATGTTAACTTTGTAACGGCCATCACCATTTTTTAATCTTTCAAATGTAATACCATGTTCTTCTAACGTCTCACCCAACTTCAAATTACGCTGATTAATACGAGTTATCTTTTGAAATTTGATTGCCATATTATTTTTCCATGTTTTTTACCAAAGAATTAAACCATGCTAATTCACTCTCACCTTCTAAATTAAAGGTTGTAATGATTTGCGCGCCATTATCCGTTTTTCTAAGTTCTATTTTTTTTGCCGGTAAATTTTTAGTGTATTTCTGCCAAGACTTATCATCAGGTGATATCTCAAATTGCTTATGACGGTTGGCATAAATGATTTCGAAAGAAGAACCTGATTTATTCATCAGGATTTTTTTATGTATTGCTCGAACATCATCTTTTAACGGACGATCGATTTTTCTCCCAGGAGGCAACAAACATAATTCAGAAAAATCTATTTTTTTAAGTTTCAGCCTATCCCAATATTCAATCAAGTTATCTTTGTCTAACCCTTCAAGTGCATCAACTTGACCCCATTCTGTTTTTAAAAATTTGCCATTTTTATCCTCAACCGTATAAGGATACTGTGCCCAAAAATAACAAGAATATACAATATTCCAATAAGTTTTCTTTTCCTCCATATTCATGAGCTCAGGGAAATATGTTCCAAACCTGACGAAACGCACAGCTTCATGTTCAGCAAGAATATCTTGCACCGCTTTTTCAACTGTTACTTCATCATAGGTTTGTTTGCCAACATAGTATTTCTCATGATTTTCCAACCACCATAAAAATTTGAGATTTCTTTTAACTTTATTATTTCTCGCCGCGCATTCAATAGTTTTTTCAATAAAACTTGAAAGTGTCCTGCGTTCACTACGCGCCATAATTTCTGCTGCCATATGAACTGTTGGATCAAGCCGCGCTTGAATGATCTCACTACGGTTTAACTTACCGCCCCCACCTTTTTTTCTAGCCATATATCCTCTTTAGTTCTAATAAGTTCTCAATTCTTCTAAGGTGACAAAGCATATATTGTAATTATTTACATTACAATTATTTTATTCTACTCTGTCCGTCCAATGACAAAAATATTCTCTAAAAGGAACTATTATGACCATAGCTAGTCAAAAAATAACCTCGATAGACATCAGAATGTTCCCCGATGGGCGGCTGGATACCAAAAATGCGGCGTTTTATTTAGGGCTAAAAGAAAAAACGTTAGCCATGATGCGTGGTAATGGAACAGGGCCAAAATTTATCAAACGTGGCCGCATTTTCTATTTCAAGGAAGATTTGGATAGCTGGCTGAATGCCAACGGACGGTTAACCAGCACCGCACAAGGATTAAAACATCACGAGGCAGGCTGATGATAAATAGACAGACTCAAAAATATCGCCCCACTTATTTTAAGGAGCTAGCTCGTCATCCAAATGCCAATCCTATTTTGATTGCCATCGATTGGCGCAGTGTGAATTTTATTCGGAACCATAAAGGTATTTGCCTGCTTTGTGATAAATCGCCTTGTTATTACGATCTCTCCTTTTGTTATCAACGTGAGATATGGGTTCTCTACTCTTGCCAAGAACACTTTCTTACCGCGATGCGATTAGGCAGAAACATACAACTCAGTGGTGCATCCAAAGTTTTAGTTTTATTGATTGCTGCAAAATGGCTAGGAGGTTAAGCGTGCTAACATCGAATCATACCAGTATTGAATTACCTTCACTTGAACACGCTGATGCGTGGGATACACCTATTTTATTCGATGAATTTGAGACACCCGATATTTCTGCCAATTTATTACCGACAATTTTAAGTGAATTTGCAACAGCACTAGCACACGCAACTGAAACACCAGAAGCGCTAAGCGTCATGACCGTACTAGGCGTAATCTCTACCGCTATCACAAAACGTTTCATTGTGTCACCCAAAGAGGGTTGGCATGAACCAATCAACATTTACACTTTGGTTGCATTACCACCTGCAAATCATAAATCTTTGGTATTAAATTGCTGCACGAGGCCTATGATCGAATGGGAAAAGGAACAAGCAATAAAAATGGAATATGATATCAAACGCCTACGTTCAGAATATAAAACACAAGAGAAAATCATTGAAGCCTTGCGGCTCAAAGCAGCGAAATCACAAGACTCTATCGAACAACGGCATTTAATCAATGAAATTACCCAGAAAGAGGCTGCTCTCACTGATGCGCCAGCATTACCGTTGCTATTTACTAATGATGCTACACCAGAATCGCTCACTACATTGGTGAACGAACAAAGTGGGCAATTAGCGATTTTTTCAGATGAAGGTGGAATCTTAGAGACACTAGCAGGTCTCTACAGTAATGGATCAGCCAATATCGATATCTTGCTCAAAGGCATCGATGGCGGTGAAGTTCGCGTGCGTCGCAAAGATCGAAGCATCACATTGAATCCTTACCTCACTATCGTTCTTGCTGTCCAACCTGCTGTTATTCAAAATATGGGAGAGAAACGCGCCTATTTAGGCAATGGTGCCTTAGAACGATTCTTGTATGTGCTACCTAAAAGTAAGCTGGGTTATCGCACGCATGATAAACCACCCCTGTCACTAGAAGTCCAACATGCCTACCATGCCAAAATAAAAAATTTATTAGATAACTTCTTCTTACTTGATAAAAATAAATCTGATCAACTTCATGTTTTAAAACTAGCACCGACCGCTTATCAAGATTGGCGAGCATTTCAAACAACGATTGAGAAACAATTAAGACCCGAAGGAAGATTTTCACCCTGCCAAGGCTGGGCAGGAAAAATTTGTGGGTTTGCATTGCGTATTGCGGGTTTATTACATGTCGCAGAATACGATTCGCAATCTCTAATCATTACTGATAACACAATGAAAAATGCGTTAACCATAGCAGCATTACTAACAGAGCATGCTATTGCCGCCTTTAGTCTCATGGGTATCGATCAAGCCACTGAAGATGCAAAAATTGTTTCTCAATGGCTAAGAACTCGTAATGCTAATTCATTTACACAATCAGAAGTTGTACTTGCTATGCGCGGCAAGAAACTAGGCAAATCAGAACGATTACACAAAGCACTACAAATATTACATGAACGCAACATCATCAGTGCACCATTGAAGATTCCAACGCGCAAACCGACCACACAATACTTTGTAAATCCATTACTTTTACCGGAAAATTTACAATGAATAAGCAGACCATTTATAGAATTCCACACCCGCATGAAAATGTGAAAGATGTGAAAAAAGTGATGTCGTCACAAGTTTCACTTATTTCACATTTTCAGCCTTTAGATAAAGTAAAAATAATTTTTGCGAGAAATTTCTGAATGCTAAAAACCCAATACCCGCATAGCTACTCCGTTTCCACCCCTTTTTTTCAAAAAATGAGAGTAGCAGCAATACCTTAGCCGCGAGCCTTGCTCCTGACCACCACCTAACATCGTACCGATGAGAGTTAGATGGTGGTCAGGAGCAAGGCTCGCTCAATAGTAATCAATTTGGAAAAAATATTTTATTAGAAGAGAGGGGTGAAGAGATGAAGATAACAGAAAGAGATATGGAGATTTTGAGATTTATTAATGAGTTTGGGTTTTGTGAGATAATACAGATTGATAAAAAATTCAATTTAAAAAAACCGCGTAACTATAAAGTGATGGGACGGTTGGTTAAATCAGGTTTAGTAATTCATAAAAGACTGTTTCAGAATCAACATGGCTACTTTTATTTAAGTCGTCGTGGTGCAGGTTTTACAGAATTGCCTTCAATGACCAATATACCTTTGAACACATATAATCATCAATTAAGGATCATCGATGTGTATTTTAAATTAACGCAGCAATACCCTGATGCGATTTGGATTGGTGAACGCAGACTGAAACAAGAAAAATTCACTAAACGTTTTGATAAGAGAAAACGTAGACATATTGCGGATGGTATGCTGGTTTTTCCAGATCAGTCACAAGTGGCAATTGAGGTAGAGCTGACTACAAAAGGTCGATTCAGATTAAACGACATTCTGAAGAGATACGCCTCAGATTTTTCGATTAAAGAGGTGTGGTATTACTGTTCATCAGCAGCGATAGGGGGAGTAAGCAGATTAGCGGCTGATATGAAATATATTAAGGTGAATAGCCTGCGGGAGTTTTTAGATATCTAGATAATCAATTTTATCAATGAGATACATCATCCCTCTAATTCGATTATTCCTATTATTTCGTTTGTTGCGTTTATTTCGATTATTTACTATAATTATTGTATATAAGAGGAACTAACTATGCATATACCATCTAAATTAGCAGAACCAACACTGCCTTCAGCCAAAGAAGTAGCGCTGGCTGAAAAGTCACAAAAAATTCTCTTGGCTTCTATGAGAGGAAAAAAAGAGCCTGTTTTTCAAATTATCAAAGAAGGGAGAGAAGGAGAAAGCATCTTACTTCCTACCAGCGCACTTAAATTGCTCGTGGTTATTTTATCGCAAATGGCTGAGGGTAATGCTGTTACCTTAATTCCCATTCATGCTGAATTAACTACGCAAGAAGCCGCCGATTTATTGAATGTATCAAGACCATTTTTAATTACTCTTTTAAATGATGGCAAAATTCCATTTCGAAAAGTAGGAACCAGACGCCGTGTGCTTGCACGAGATGTTTTGCATTATAAAGCTAACATTGATAAACAACGATTAAAAACCTTAGAAAAATTAGCCGAGCAAGATCAGGATCTGGGATTGGGATATTAATTAATGGCTAACTTTGTTGCGTTATATGATTCCAATGTATTGTATCCTGCACCACTTCGTAATGTACTTATGCATCTCGCGATGAATGATTTATTTCGCGCAAAATGGACGAATGATATTCATGAGGAATGGATTAGTAACCTATTAAAAAATCGAGATGATCTTACTCGATCAAAACTTGAAAAAGTTCGTGACTTAATGAATGAAAATATTCTTGACTGCTTAGTTGAAGGTTACGAAGACATCATTCCATCACTCACTCTTCCTGATCCCAATGATCGTCATGTATTGGCAGCAGCTATTACTTCTAATACTTCGGTAATCGTTTCATTTAACCTGAAGCATTTCCCAGAAAAGTACATTCGCAAGTATGGTATTGAAGCTCAAAACCCAGACGATTTTATATTACATTTATTTGATATTTCCTCAGAAAAGGTCTGCGCTGCAATAAGACAGTCACGAATAAATTTAAAAAAACCGCCATTTAATGTAGATGAATACTTACTCTGCTTGGCAAAGCAAAATCTATCTAAAACAGTTGATAGATTAAATGAATATAAAGATTATATTTAACTAGATACCTGAATGAGTGAGTATCGCCAGGAATACCTATGGACTACAAACGATGAGCCATTTCTATTTCAGGTTGCTCTACTAAAGCGATATACCTTTTGCAATCACTTATTAGCTTTTTTATACCACTCATCTCAGAAATATGGTTTTTCATCTTATATGACATAAATCCTGTCATTGCCACATCGACACCCGCATAAATACCATTAAGAATAAAATGATTAGAAATGACAAAATAAAAAGACATTGCTGCTCCTCCGACGCCTAATGTCAAACCAGCAAGAAACACGTATTTCATGTTAACTCTGCCACCGCAACCAGCGTCTTCGTCGCAATTCGCATAACCCCAATCTGGCAATAAAGTTTCGGCTTTCTGTAAGATATTACTAATTGCTTCACGTCGTTGCAGTTCATCTGCATTCCCGAGAGCAGCAACATGTTCCTGCATTTCAGCAACAGCACCTTCAGTAACATACCGATTCACAGAAACAAACATTCTCCTAGTTGCCAATTCCCTGATATCCGTTAACAATTGTTGTTTTTCTTCAGCTTCTGTCAATTGACGAGGTACTGCAACTGAACGTGAAAAAAAGTTCCATCGGCCGGATTGTTGATTTATAGAATTTGCTACTACAGGAGAAACTACAACACTGGTAGAAGATGAAGACTCGCGTTTCGACTCAAGTAAATCAGCATGGCCTAACATATTTATTCTCACATTAAGATGAAGATAGCCCAATGATAAAACAAGCCACTGAAAACATCTAGCTAGTTCTACAGCTCCAATTTGTAAATTATTCAGCCATTATGTTGTGTGTAATTCTGGTGTAATCGTGCCAAGAAAAGCATAGAAAAACAGGGTATTTGATAGCACTCAGCAGATGTTGCATTCGGAGAAAATATATTTAAAATTAACAACCTAGAAGAAAATAGAATTTTTCAGAATAATCAAATCACATCCTCATAATCCTTTGGTCCTAGGTTCAAGTCCTAGTGGGCCCACCATAAAATCAATAGGTTACAAGAAGCGCCGAAAAATTCAGAATTACGTGTCGAATATGTGTCGAAGACTGAAATCAAAGTAAATGGGATACAAAACCCCGCCAACTGACCACTAGCCACTTTTCCTTCTCTTTTCACCCGCGCACACTCGCCATAGCAAAGGACTTTATTTAGTCGACCCTATGTATTTAAGATTACATTAAGGAAACAATAGTTATAATTGTATTAATTTTAATCTAATCCACATATGAGACAGCATAATGGCTAGCAACAGAAGCGAATCTTCGCAGCTAGAGCGCGAAGATAGCCACAATACACCCCCTACACCAGACAATCCGTCTCTGCTAATTACAGTAGCACCGGATGATATTCTATTATCTATTAATGAAAATGGTTATCTTACCGAGCGAGACCTAGTTAGCTTAGCCGGAACAAGCAGATCCACGCTGTTGTTGTTTCAAGAACCAATCAAGACGATAAAAATGACTAAGCTATTACTACGTTTTGTCACACAATCGAACTACGCTGAAGCACAACACATAGTAGATATCGACCCAAATCTGATGTTTCAACATGTCCGTTTTGTATATCCGAATGGCAATATTGAGATGACTAGCCCGCTGAAATACGCATTCAGAATATATGACACCTACATGTGGAAAATGTTTCTAGAAAAAATTCAGAGCGATCTCGAATCCCTGAAACGTTTTCTAAGTCAGGCACATGAGAGAAAGCATCTTGATTTAGACCCACTTCACAATGAGTATACTGAATATAAAGCACTATACGATCAATGGCTCGAAGAGGAGATAGGCGATCAAGAACTTGACGAGGCTTGGCTTAAACTCGGCGCCAAACAGTATGAATTATTAGTAAGAGGTGCGCTGCACATGCTAATGGAGCTTTGCCGAGAAGGTAATTATTGGAAAACAGATTCAAAATTTGATATTAGTCTTCCACCAAAGGCAGAGTCGTGTCGAGCGCATAATTATTTCGACGGGAAATATATTCCTTTTTCATCTTTGGTGAGCCCTACAAAATTAGGTAAACAACACACACTAACTCGCGGAAGCGCGGAAAGTGGCGCGCTACCTACCAGCCAAGGTCGCCCGCGGCGCAATGGAGCTGAATATTTCGTAATTAATTCTTGGGAACATGACGCCAAGATGTTTCGTGATCTACACGAAAAAAGAAATTTAGAACTAATCACGCAGATTTCTCTGCTGGAACAATCGATTAATGATGAGGCAAGAATAACACCTTATTGATTACCAAATCCTACCTAGAAAATGAGTGGCTTCGCCACCGATTTCCCCTGACCGCGCGAAGATCGGCGCGGTCAGGGGAACATCATTTACAATTCGCATAAAATCTAGCTATACTGCGGTTAAACGACCTTTTCATACACACTAATGACTCGGGTACTATGACTCAGCATTTTGACTCAAGCATGACTCAAATTAATTTGCTCCGCTCTGTAACAAGCAGCGTGCTTTGCCAGCACTTGCGCGCCTTTCAAATGTCGCTGCCGGATGATGCAGCTAGCCAAGCATTTAAGGTATTGGTCGACGCCATGATTCAAGCGCTATTAACCGGCGAGAAACCCGCTGACCTTGCCTTGCGGATCGCTAAAATCAACAATAGAAAACATCCTTCCCTTCATCCACTCTCTGTAAACGAAGCAACAGCAACTCTTGCAGATATTAAAAAATTACGCCAACTAGCAACTAAACAAAACAACACCCGGGGCTCGCGTAAGCTGGATAAATATCGGCAAGAGCTTGGCGCACTTCACTGCGCCAAAGCTACACAACGCGACATGCAAGCATGGCTAAAACGAGAAAAGCGACTCAAGGTGTCACAAACAACCATCCGTCGTTATTTATCTGAGATGAAGAGCCATGGCGAAATCGAATGAGTCCAAAACTCCACAAGGGCATGCTAAGCATTCAATGCGAGAGCAGGCTGATAAATACATTGCTGCTCGCGCTAACCGTGGCAAGAGCAAGGCAAGCGGTGCAACGCTACGTAGCGACCGCACTGTTGATCGCTACAAAGGTGATTTAGCACGTGTCGCTGAAGCGATTCAACATGAATATGGAATCAAACGTTTAAAAGATATTACACAAACCCAAGCACAAATGTATATCGATCAACGCCTCAAAGAAGGTATTCGCGTACGAACCATTCAAGGTTATGCCAAAGCATTAGAACTACTTCCCAATGTTTCAGATTTAGTTGTACCGTCTCGTGCTACTGACTCCAGTGACAAACCAACAGGTACTCGCGCTTATACACTCGCTCAAATAAAAGAAATTCAAAAATTTTTAAATTCACCTAAAAGTCAGCTTGCCACACAAATTATTTTAGAATCTGGTTGTCGCACACAAGACCTTGCTTCTCTTCGCCTAAATAGCGAAAACCCAATAACTAATGCTCGAATTTCTAAATTGCACTCAGACAGATTTGCGGGGCGCGAGGAGTGGGTCAAAGTAAATTTTATTGGTAAAGGTGGTCACGAATATATTTCTACCATCAACCCAGAAACTGCAAAAGCATTAGAACAAAATCGCTTGACTAATCCGCGTGATTTTAGAGAACGTAAACAAGAAAATGTCGTTACAAAACAATATTACGACTTACCCGCAGGCAAAATATTATCGACCCAATGGAGCCGTGCTGCTGATCACGCATTAGGTTTAAAACGTGGATTACATGGACTACGCCACACCTTCGCGCAAGAAAGATTGAAAGACATGCAACGCGCAGGCATGGTATGGGAGAAAGCATTAGAATGCGTAAGCCAACAAATGGGGCACTATCGCGCAAGCGAAGTAAAAACTTACTTAAGGTAAGTTTGGAAAAATGTTTTTTCGTTAAGAGCCATTTTCCAGTTTGGAAAAGACGCCTCAAGGAGACGATTTATATTGCTTCATTATCGAATCATTAGTGGTGTATCTCGCGGTTGTTGTAGAATACTAATTTCAGCTTCTACTATTATTTTATCGGAGATAACAAACCAAAACTTATCACAATGGACGACTTGAATGTTAAGTCGAATATTCCAAAAAGCAGTCAGGAACCATGACATCTATTTTCAGCTTAGACCAGCTACATCAAGAATCTAACAATTTTAATTATAAAAAAATAATCAAAAAAGAGATCAAGAAACACAACACAGGAAAGAACAGATGAATAATAACGAGATACAGAAAATTTGGCAAGACTTACAAGACACGCTGTTTTGCTGTCGTTGCAAAGCAGGAAAATTATTAATTTGGGAGAAACCCACCTTCGGAGAAATTCCAAATACTTCCAAGTACAGTGATAACAAACATGTTTACACGCTGCATTGTGAATATTTTAAAAAACCGATTCCGAATTCATTGGAATTAAAACGTTGCGCTGCGTTTCAGCCAAAGAAAGAATAATACTTGAAAGTAAATCGCAGTGATTCTAAATAAAAAGCAGTCTACCAAGATGGTGACTGCTCTTCGATAAAGACAAAAATAAATTTCATCTAACAGTTCTTATCTCTTTCCAAAAAGCACAAGCGTCAGCCAAAGAGGCTTGCGCCCCTTTACCCCTAACACATTTACTTAAAAAGACTATCTGGAATACGTTTCAAATGCTCAAGAACTTTTTCACCATAAAACAATTCATACGCTGAATTCACACAAGAACTCAATGCTGGCTGGAAAGTTTTTCTGGCTAAGAGATTTGCTTGATGCACATCATAAAAGTCAGTCACAGAGAGAACCAAATTACCTGCCCATATAATCGGTTCACAAGCACGATTAGAGACATTTTTTTGATTATCACCTAACATAACAAACACAACAAATAACCCTACTAAAATCGTAACAGATACAACTAACCCTAATTTATTCATGATTACACCTCTTCTGTTTTAACATGGGATGGATTGATATAAGGCTTGCCAATTTTTTCAGATTGATGCGGCTTTTTATTTTTGAACTTAGGCCATAGTGTAAAGTACGGCGTTGCAAAAGCATGTTGTGCTTGGCCTTTATAAATTAAGATGGTTTCAAAATTAGCGAGCGTGGTCAGCACCTGTGGGCGAATAATAGGCTCGACCATCAAGTGCTGCGATGCTGTTTGTGTACGATACCCATCTGCTTTTGAAACAGAGAGAGAATCGATCACAACATCTTTTACACCGATGTGCTCACTAATCCAGTTTGCGCTTTTGTTATCATTCAAACGAAAAACCATTTTAACATCGGCTGCACCCAAGATGATATTTGCACCTTCATCATGTTTTTGGCCGTATTTCTGCATTTGTTCTAGCGATTGCCAATACAACCATGTTGGAATCTCACGCGAACGTATAGTATTTAATTTATGAAGCAAGCCCGTTACCGCAGGTGCATTACCAATTTCATCCAGCAGCAATAACACCGCATCACGCTCAGTGTGTGAAATTAAATATCGTAAGATATGCCCCACCATCATCGACAGCAAGGCTGCCGTTGATTGCTGATGCTCTTCGACAAATTGCAAAAACAATGCGACAGGCTGTTCTCTGTTACAAAGTTCTGCCAATGAAAAATCACTTCTCTCCAATGATTCACGTACCGCGTCATGACGTAAGAAGCGTAAATTTGCCTTAAACACCGAGAAAATGGTTCCCAATAAGCGCTCATTGCTGCCGGCAGATAATAAACTTTTTGCGATCTCAACAACGTTTTTATCTTTGCTTCCAGCAAGTTCAATCAATGAATCTTTGTAGGTATCAAACTGCATTACGAAATCACGCACCTTAGGCAGACTTGGCACATCATCAACGCTGAGATGAGAAATAATTGCATCTAAAAAATCACGCGCATTTTCATAAAAAACGGCACTTTGCGATCCTTCCGATGAAATCAATGCGGAAGATAACTCCGCAACACTTTCTGATCCCTCCAAATCCATCAATGGATTATAACGATGACCCGCTCTTGTTGTGGGATTGTAAACAAGAACTTTATAGCCTTGCGCTGTAAGAATTGGATTCAATATACCGTACAATTCTGGTTTGATATCCAAACAAACTAATGAACGCTTGGTTCTCGCCCAGAATAAAGCTTGCGTGATTAGCATACCCGTTTTACCTGTACCGGGTGGGCCCATGACGATCGCTCTATTTTCTGTTGAGACAAAAATGTCTTTGCCGTTAATTCTGCCTGCCCATACACCATTCTCTGCGTTAGCCAGTTGAATTTTCGTATCTTTCTTCAAAGACAATTTCATGGAAGGTGTCGATGACGTAAATAATTGCATGATAAAACCCAATGCAACCATTGTCGGCAACAACATTCCAAAAAAAGCATACGAGTTGCTTCCATCACTTAAAAAAAGCAGTGTTGCACTTAAAAGCAAAATTGAAATTTGCGTTATCATGTAACAAGGCGATTGATAAATACTAAAGCTCAGTATGTTATTTTCCGTGCTGAGGTAAAAATAACAGAGGATTAAGATGATAAGTACCACCCCTATAACCCTGAAATAACCTAAGCCAATATCACAAAAAATAAGCAACCCACCGATAATGACTGCCATATTAAAAAGTCGATTTCTAACTTTCAGCTTGTTTTCATGCGTTAATCGTTCACTATCACCTGATTTACTAACCGATGCTGGTCGTAAACTGTCCTTACAGATAATCACTAAAAAAATAATGCTTACAAAAGCAACCACCGCAAGATAGCCGTTATAGAGAAAACCACAAGCTGCGCAACTAGCCGCAAGCATCGTGAATAAAGCCGCTTCAGGTGGAGAATCATTTTTACGTTGTGTGTGTTTCATGGAGTATACCCTCTTCATTTGAATTTAAGTCCTACTCAAATTTCCCGCTAGTACCTACCAGAGCAGGTGCCAAAAGTGACAAAAGTACTTTCGTCACTTTTGGCACCTAGCTACATAGGTCTTCAGGGGAAATTTCATCCTTCACATCCTTTCTTTTTATCAGTGGATTCACCAAATACATTGGGTGCCTGGGTCGCCCCATCACTTGTGTATTTGCGCATTGACGCAACCAACCTGCATCCTGCAACTCATCACAGGCTTTTTGGATCACCGCATTATCGTCAAGCAAGCTCCAATGCTTGCGATAAATGTCCCGTAATGAAAAACAATCCGGCAATTCCCGTTGCTGGATTTTGTTAGCTAACTTCGAAGTCGCCTGATGATAAATATTAGCTGCCAGACCATAGATGCGCCGTGCATGGCTTTCTAAGTATCTGCACCAACCGATGGCACAAGCGGTGGCATTTACTGATATGTTTTTATTTACACTCCCATCTGCGATTTCTATTAAATGGAAAACTAATGCAAGACTTGGCATGAGACTGCGATATTTGGATAAATGCTCCAGAATGATAGGTTGATCTTCGGTATGTAATTTTTCACGCTCAAGCTCAGTCAACCAACAATAAAATAATGCTTGTGACTCCTCATCAAAATGAAAATAGGGGAAACGATCTTGTATATCCTTTATTGCCCCGCGTTGCATAAAATCCATTTCTGTTAATTGACTTAAGATGTGAATCACACGCTGCTTGGCTTTGTGATTAGGTGATCGATCTATCAATTGCCATTTTTTCGGTTCATCAGGGTAAATTAGCAATTGAAATCTTTGTAACAACCCATCATTATCAGAGCCGCGTATCGCATTATCGAGATAACGTGTTAATTTAGCGGGCTGTGTATTACCGAAAATGGAGAGACATAAATTTTCGGTATGGACAGTGCCACGACCGATGCGATCCGTAGTAAGCGAACCGTAGCCGTTCCAGCTTTCAAGAAAAAATGCGCGATCACTTTCGTGGCCTTCTTTATCCCATGCAGCAAGCAAACCCATCAGCTCATCACGATACAACAGTAAACCTCGTGGATTATCTGCCAATAACTCGCTAAGTTTTTCAATGGTTGTATCGTTCGTTTTAAAACGCTTCCAGATAGGTTTTTCTGGCTCTTTCAGATTAATAAATTGTTTTTTTAATCTAATAGGATCATCGATCATCTCCGTCAATTTATTTTTCAATACTTGTTTTTGTGAACTTAGCATTGCGCTTTTTAGTGCTTCCTTGCCCGCCTTATGCAATTCAATTTCTGCATTGTATTCTGCTAAATTATTTTCATAATATTTTTTAGCGTCAGATTCAAATTGGCCTAGCATTTGCATGACTTCTGAAACCGCAGGCGTCTTCAACATACCCGGTCTTCCAACAATGCCACCCCATAAATTAGGAACAACTAACCAGTCATCCTGCTTTTTAGGCTTGATCCCGCAGCCTGCACCAATCAGTGAAGCAGTGACAACGATGGCAGCAGTTGCAATAAAATCGGGTGGACATTGCATTCTCTCTGCGATATCGCTAATCCAGTCGCGATATGCTTCGGGAATAAGACACAGTTGCATAGCTTCAACGGGCAGCAGCTCGTTTTTAATAAGTTCTGGTTCAGGCCAATTGCAATCTGCTTGTATTACCGGAGACATCCATTTTTCTGGTACTTCATGGAGATTTTCAGCAATTATATTTTGTAATCGCTGTTGCAGAGTGTCACGCGCTGGATGTGTCGCCAATGAATCCAGTTCATTCCAGTCATGTAACTCAGGTTGTTGTTTCAGCCAATCACAGACATCACCTTTTTCTGGCAAATTTGGCAACCGTACTATTTTGATTTGTTGGGATGATGCAGGTACATGGATAAGTTTATAAATTGTTTGAGCATACTTATCACCATTCACATCATTATCAGGAACAAAATAGATAAGATCAGCATCATCAATACTTTTCCAGTTAGAACAATGTGCATTGCTCGCACCAAGAATACTTGTTACACACTGGAATCCTAACCCAGCAAATGCACTCTGGGTTTTTTGCCCCTCACATATTATTAATGCACGACTGACATCTTTAAATGTCTCCAAACCAAATAAAGGGTAACCATGCTGTTTTAATTCTTCGGGAATTCCTGCCTTAAATTCTTGTCCTTGTCGCTTGTAATAGGGAATATCTTGTTTCTTACCTTCCCTATCAATAAACCGTTTTATTTCTCCGATGGGATGTCTTACGGCATCATGATGCTGCCAAACAAACACGGGGGCACTTGTATTCATTAGAGTACCTCCGCATCAACCGATACCTGACTAGTAGATTGCACCGAGGTGTGTTTTCCCAACCAAGCATGAATGTCCGTTTTACGATAACGTACTAAGCGTCCCATTTTGACAAACGGTATCCCAGTGCCTGCCCAGCGATCACGCTCGATAGTTGCTAGCGAACAATCACGAATCGCCGCTACGGTATCTTGAGAAAATAACGCAGAGTCCGGAGCCAATTCATATTCGGTAATAAGATTTAAACGAGATAGTTGTGGTTTCATAAAGCTTGCTCCAAGAAATTAATAGCAAGCTTATGGTGTCAGAGATTTTGCGAGGCTGCTTGTAGTTGCAAATCGTGTTTTTGCAATTACAAATTATTTCAATTCTTCTTGTAATAATTCAAGGGCTTCTGTAATTTTGCGATCAAAACTTTTTAACCCTTCGATTTCAATGCCAAGATGCTCGGCTTTTTCCAGCATCATCTGTGAAATTTGTAATGCACTGAGTTTCGCACCACGATTAGAGTGTTTTGATTTGGCTCTTTCATCCATGAGCACGTTAACCAAAACACCAATAGCTTTTAATAAGTTCTTCCTTTCACGAGAGGATAAGGATTGTTCTGGGAGAGATTTTTTATTGTTGTCTGCATTTTTTTCTTCGCGTTGGGCAATTAGTTCTTGCTGTTGTTTTTCTATTTTTTCAAGCTCTATTTTTTCATTTTCTTCGCGTTTCATACGTTGGCGAACAAGCTTCAATAGTTTTGCAGGGACAGGTAAGTCTTTCTTTCTAGCCTCAAAAATAATTGCTACGGGATGCGTACCCGTTCCACTCAGATAATAATATGTATGCCTCTCTCGCCAAGGCACTCCCTGCAATAATAAATATGTTTTTTGAATTTCTTTAAATTCGGGCTCTAATTTTTTTGCTGTTAACTTCACACCGCGAACTTCCAAAGGATCAATATCATGCAAGAGAAATGCCGATTGATGGAGACTCCATGTGTCCATTTTTGCCCAATGTTTATAGTCTGGTTTAGGATATTTAAGTTCTGTCATGATTCGCCCCTTCAAGCATCAACCTTCAAAATAATAAAAAATGCCAACTCAGCCATTTGAAGGAATACTGGTTTTCCTGCCGTCGCAGTAGAATTGGCACACTAAATTATAAGTTTTAGTTTGTTTTTTGGCTATATGTTTCGAATACTGTCATTTTTTGAATAAAATTGGATGGAATTTGAGTGAATATCGGTGATAAACGGTGAACAATAACCAATCTTAGTATGCTTTAAACCTACCGTACTATACGAATAACCTACTGAGCACTACCATGCACTACTGTGCACTACCGTACCCTGCTGGCACATATTGGTACATGCTGTACCTTGGTTATGCTTGCTGATGCACCATGTGCCACAGTAAAATTAGCATTGTTTGGTGCACAAGCGGTGCACCAATTTCAAAGCAGGGCGTTTCTAATAAATGAGCACATTCAACATGCCGTTTTTTAGTGATCTTCTTCAAGCCAATTTTTACCCTTGTCAGTAATAATATACCGTTGCAAACGGCTCTGCGGTTTATCTGGTATCGTTAATGACAATAGCTGAGCGCTCAACAAAGGGCGTAAGTAGTTGTTTTGAAAGGTTTCTCGATGCTGTAATTTCAAAATACCTTGGATTTCGCTGGCTTTACGTGGCTCTTGGCAGAACATTAAAACCACCCTAGTGACTTGTCCGGTGACTTGTCCGGTGACTTGTCCGGTGACTTGTCCGGTGACGCCCAGAAGGTTACTACTTCCACGCTGAACATCCGATGGCAGCATAGAATTTTCAAAAAATTCCGGATGTATTTTAATCTCAGTATAAAAATAAGTTCTTCCCTCGTCAGTGAAAAATTCTGGCTTAGGCGAACCATTTGCTTCAAGCGCGCGTTGCATTTTAGGAACGCCTGTTCCTCGTCCTTCTGTAAAGTCTAACTCTTTTAAAAAGTCACCAATCCGTCTATTGCGATAACGACGAGCGACCATACTTCCGTTATTCATACCTTCTAAAGGAATAGATGGATCAGGTCCTGGGTAACTAACAACACGAATACACTCACGATTAATACGAACTTCAATAGGTTCTCTTATTTCATAACTGCGATGGTATACAGCATTAACCAAAGCTTCTTCAATAGCCACAATAGGATAATTAAAAAATCGTCTTGCCTTGGCCTGACCAGGAATTTTCAAAACACGTTCTGTAACAAAACTATTTTCAATGTATCTCAATGCACTACGCAGTTGGTGATCAAGCGGGCCTTTGAAAATTTCCTCTTGAATAATATCACCACCCTCATTATCTGGAAAAAACACCACATCGATTTGCGCATAAGGGAAAAATTCTTCCGGTTGATCATTAAAGAATAACAAACCTACGTTTCGAGGTTTCAAGTATTCATTACCTCCATCGGCAATCGCCATTTGCCGACAAAGATTAGATAGTGGCATATCGTGTGATTCTTTTAACAAGTCACTTTTTACCTCATGCAAAAAAGATTGAATCAATGAAATCTTAATATCTTGCATGGATGCTTGATAATTCACTCTGTCATCAAAGGGTACTGCTGATGTCAAGCTAAGCAACTCTCTTAGTTCATCATTCTTTGGCACAACATTGCTAGAAAATTTTCTAATGTAATATTTGTACTCTTTATCTTTACCCAATGTCGCTGGCACAGAATAAGGTCGCGCTAAACCACCAGGCACCCATATTACCATCACGTCTTTTTTCTGATGTTTTTCGAAAGAAATAATTGGAGTGTATGTTGGTTTGATATATGAACAAATCCTCACAAGTTCTTTTTGCAAACCATCTGCTTTCGCAAGATCGATTCCTTTAGGCGGCAACATAGGTTTACCGTCTTGTTCTTCAATGCCAACAATAATATAGCCACCTCCAAAATTATTAAAATCATTTGCGAAAGCACAGATTGCACGCAATATAGTTTCTGGATTCCAATCCGCTTTAAATTCAATTCGATCTGATTCGACAACTGAAGTGTTAAGCAAATCAGATATGTTAATCGGTAAGTGCATGTTTCGCCCCCTCATCGCACAAAGTTATTCCCTCTATTTCGCACCATTCAGTAATAAACTGTTTGTATTTATTCTCTCTAAATTGATACCAATCTTTTTCTATGCCTAAGAAAATCACGCTATCTTTAAATCGTCTAAACGCGCCTTTTCCTCTTAATGCAATCAATAACTGACCTTGTGCTTTTTCATCAGCTAATACTAAAGCAAAATCTTCCATCATTTGATATTCATTAATATCGTATTGTGAAGGCAATCCCATAAAATCATCAGAATTTTCTAAATATTGTTTAACCGTATTGATTTCGCTTTCACTCATCCAGATTGGATGGTCTCCATCATTTTCAATGGTATGAACCACTTCATCACTGATGAAACAAACTTCGCCTGTCTTTAAATAGATGAAAGATTCTCCCATATCAGAATGGAATTCAATAGCATGCATTAGATCATCAAATTTAACCTTCATCGTTTTTTCTTTCGTTTTCATATTCTTCCCCTTCTTGAGATACCACTACATACTTTCCATCAACTAATTGATAAGTAATCTCTTGATTAACCGGCATAGTTTTCTTTCTTTTATCGTTATAAACTGTTCCAAATCTTTTTATTTTAAAATCAAAAAAATCTGTTTTTGTTGATTTATCAAAATCAAAATTAGCGGTGTAGGCTTCGCATGGAATTTTTTCTGAAAACTCACAGTCATTAAAATTTTCACTATATATTGTTTCTTTATGAGCATTTACAATTGTATTTTTATAAGGAATAAAAATATTTAACTCTCTATCTCCCACCGCAATGTGTTCAAACTCTAAAGACAAGCCAAATTTATTCTTTCCGACTGAAATCAACTTCACAACAGGAAGTTCTCCATATTCACCGTCATACATAATAAATTTATTTTGCGCTTCAATTTCCCAATGCCCTATTTTTCTTACAAAAACAGCAGCCCCAATTAATGGAAGACAAGCATGGCAATCAAAAGGAATATTTCTTGGGATTGTTTTTGTTAGAAGAAAAATTTTGTCTTTTCCATTCTCATAATAGGGTTGAAAAAATATCGTTTTAACAATGCCTTTTCTTTCTTCAAAATAACCGTCCCCATCACTTTTATCAGGAAATTGAATGTTAATCCAACTAGCCGACTTAGTGTGATAATCATAATTTCCATAAATCATCATCAGACATTGATCTTCGGAAAAAGAAAATCGGTGCATGAAGCCAAAAATGATGCTAAAGAAAGATAATATTATAATAATGCCTATTGCAATTTTATAATAAATTCTCATTCTTAACTTCCTTGCAATAACTTATAATATTTTCGGAAATCTTCCATAGGTTTTGGATTGTATGGCTTGCCATGGACTCTCTTTTCCAGAATTGCCTTGTAGTCCTCTACAGTCTCTTCCCAGCTAGCTTCTCGATGCAAGAGCGCTGAAGCGGTTTGTTTTTTTCTAAATAGCCATCGAACCCCAGCACTTATATTAGACGATGGCTTTTTTAATTCATCTGTAGAAAAACGAAAAAAATAATCTTTCAACTCTTTGTTAGCACCAATAAGATACTGATGAGTCTGTCCGGTAATTTGCATCAAACCATAAACATATTTATATTTTGTGGGTTTTGGATCAAAACTAGACTCTGTTGCAATAAGAGCCTTTACAACATTAGGATTGAGAGGATCAGCGTGTGAAAATATGTCATTCCAATATTTCACCCATCCACGAATTTCAATGTCATAATCATCGGCTTTGGGAAATATTTTAGTGAGCACACCCGCGGTTGGTAATCCTGATAAACTAGAAAAATAAGTTTCACTGATGTAATTAATTTCAGCATAGGATAATTCATCTTTTCCAGATGGATTGCTCGCACAATGTTCGTGCCAAGTAGCCACTTTACCGTCGGGATGCGTTTTACTAGGATGCACATGAACAATATGCTCTCGAACCAGATGCTTTCCGATGGAGCATTTGCGCCACGGATGAGCTTTGGAGCCATCATCAACTGTATTCAATATTACATCATTATTATCTTTCATATATCGTCTCTTTCTTTTTTAAATCAATTATTTTTGCAGATTCCTTTGCGCCCATTAATTTCAAAAAATGATCGGTAATCATTTGCATCGGTGCACGCAGCCTCTCCACGTCCATTACAATATAACCCGCCGTCACATCATGATTCATCTTGTGATTAAGCAAGCGTTTCAAAGCATACGCCGGAATATCAAGACTCTCAGCAATGGTAATAAAAGTCCGGCGCAAATCATGTAAAGTAAAGCTCACTCCTGACTTACTGATAACTTTATCCATTACCTTGCGTGGTTCGACGATATAGCCTGTTTTTCCATCGCCGGGAAAAACAAATTCTGTTGCGGATTGGGTGTGGCGGGAAAGCAATAGATTATAAAGGAAATCAGATAGGGGTAAAACATGTGTTTGATGATTTTTAGTATCAGCAATGCTTAATGTTTTTGCTTTGAAATCAATTTGATTCCATTTTAATTTGATGGCTTCATTACGACGCAATCCAGTGAATAATACTAATAATAAATAATCACGTAAAATCGCAGATTTTGCCGTGCTACGCTCATCTTCTATTGTCATCACAGCATTGTACCAAACAGCCAGCTCATGTGGCTTGATCACTGTCTGACGCCGCTCCACGCGATACCATGCGCGCGTATGTGATAATCGCTTAACGGGATTTTCTAAAACGAGCGATTTGCCTTTGGCATCTTCATACTCACCTGCTGCGAAATTGAAGAGCGCCCGCAAAAATCGCATTGACAAATTAGCCCTCGCTTCACTTCTCTCGCCCAGCTTGCGATGACGCTTGGCTACCATGTCTTTTGTAATACCCAACAGCGGCTTATTTTGCCAATCAGAAAATGAATATTCCATAATACGCTGGTAATCAGCCAGCGTGGTCGCCTTGAGTGATTTTCTAGCATTGAGATAATCCGCAAAAACATTCTTAAGAGTAACTGCTTTCGCTTTCTTCTCATTTTTTTCGGCAACGGGATCAATACCCGTCGCAATTTTTCCGAGCAGTTTTTGCGCTTCTTTTCGCGCCTGCTCGACGGTAATTTCAGGATAGCGACCAATCGTCATTCGCCGAAGCTTGCCATTCACTAGCTTTTCTACAAAAAATGCCTTGGTGCCACCGGACGTCACACGCACACCAAAACCTTTCATAGTGTCATCATAATAGCGTTTCTGAGCCGTTTGACTCTTTGTGACCGATGAGGGGACGAGTAGTTTATCCACGATTAGCTTTGTGATCTTCATAATTTCCGTGTCGAACATGTGTCGAATGAATAAATAAAACTGTTTCTAAGAACAGAGGATTCATTATATGAATATTAATGCTTAAAACAAGGGATTTTTTGAGTATTTAAAATCGTGTCGAACTGCTTAAAAGCGATTAAAAGAGCCACTTGTTGAACTCATAATCCTTTGGTCCTAGGTTCAAGTCCTAGTGGGCCCACCAAATTAGATAAATAAAATCAATCAGTTAAGATAAAATATCTCAAATATTTTAAAGCTTGCTTAGTCAGTCTGTGTAATTCTGGTGTAATCGTGTCACTTTTAATTATCCTCTCATGAAAAACTTCATGATTGCTTATCTAGCCCAATACAGCAGTGCTTTACAGCAGTGCTTTACAGCAGTGCTTTATTGCTTTTTTACTACATAACCAGTAAAATGGCCGAAAATCAATCAAATCAGAGAATAAAATCATGGCTTCAGTTAGAAAATACTATGCTGTAATAGGCGTTACCAAACCTATTACTGTCTCATTGTTTGGCGGAGTGGATGGCAATGATGCCCTAAACTCTTATAGTCTAATGCTGTTAGCTTCTAAAGACGATGCGATTGCTTATGTTGAGTCACCAACCTTAAAATCTCAATATGACAATAAACTCAGATCTTACTCACCACCTACAAGCTTCCTTTGGGGAGCCGCGATAGGGTCCTCGTGGCACTATAAGTTTTATGAAATATTAGTGCTAGACGATAGCAAAAAGATTGCATACCGTGATCCAAACACAAACCTAAATTATTATATGCTTGAAACGACAAGTCATAACATTATGAAGCTGTGTATATATGAATGCAATTACCCTAAACAAGCTTATCAAAATTTCAGTATAGGCAATCTATTCTCTTCCACCCCATCTCATCGAGAACTATTGCAAGAGAATAATGAAGACATGAGATTTCATGCGGGTATCAAAAACCTTTTTGAAGATTATTGCTCACTTACTCGTATTGTCAAAGGTCACTGGGATAGGAATCACATAGATACTGAAAAATCTTTACTAAAACAAATTGAAGGGAAATCGATCGAAGACACCTTAAAATGTTTAGCTCAAGTAAAACTTAGCTTACCGGATGCCAACCCGGAAGGTTCTTTTATGAGACGCTTAACATACGCAATTGTAATGAGCCATAAGCATCTGGAGTCACAACAACAATTAGAGCAACAACAAAGACAACAACCTTTACAACAAGCCAGAAGATAAAAAAATAAGACTGATGGACTTACGAAAACTCATTTTTGTAAGTCCGTCACCATTTCCATCACAAACACCTTAATTATTTTTAAAATTATATCGCTGTTCTAATGCATCCATCGCTGTCTTAATATGCTCACCATTTTGATGACTGTATCGCACAACCATTTGCAGCGTCTTATGCCCAGAAATACGCTGCACTGTTGGCAAATCAACACCTGCCTGCACTAAATGCGTGATCGCTGTGTGTCGCAATGTGTGGCGAACAACTTCTTTTGGATCAAGTCCCGCACTTGTCACAACACGTCTAAATTGTTTTTCAATGTTTACCACATGACCTGATGCAGAAGTTTTTGAAGGAAACAACCACTCTTGTTCAAGCTTAGCTACTTCAAGATAATTTTTGAGAAAAGCTACAAGCTGCT
>Ga0207030_1037_pt1 | contig 29223 bp, 21 predicted proteins | sample Alteio_BWMinCont_40_FD_153260 | JGI IMG/M metagenome (GOLD analysis project Ga0207030, IMG submission 153260) | Enriched cells from forest soil in Barre Woods Harvard Forest LTER site, Petersham, Massachusetts, United States -... | ecosystem: Environmental > Terrestrial > Soil > Temperate forest >... | reverse complement strand
AATGGTTTGAGCAGCGGAGGTGGCTGTACTATCGCCTTCACCTGCAGTTGCTATCACACTTAAATTAAAGCTGTTTTCTTCGATTTCACCACTGACTGGTGTTAAGGTCAGTGTGCTTAATTGTCCGAGTTGTGCACCGGAGATTGTCCAATTGCCATGACCATCACTTGTGCCAAGATTGAGTTTTGCATCAACAGGAACACCTGAGATGATAATATTAGAAACGGTTTGATCACTTTCAATAGCAGTTGCTGCGATACCGGATAAGCTAATTGTACCGCTTTCATCACCGCTTGCGCTGGCAGGTATCGTTACTATTGGCGCATCAGCAGCGGGTGCCACGCTTACAGTAATGATTTGTGCATCAGACGTTGCAGCATCCTCGCCTTCACCAGCAGTTGCTGTAATGCTCAAGTTAAAATTATTTTCTTTTATTTCATCGCCAGCAGGTGCCAAGGTGAGAGTGTTTAGTTGGGCTAATTGTTCTCCGGAGATAGTCCAATTTCCATGGCCATCGCTAGAGCCTAAATTGAGTGTCGCATCCATTGGTACGCCAGAGATTATAATATTTGTAACTGGTTTTGCAATTGATTGATCACTTGCTTCGCTGCTATGAGTAGTATCGTGTAAGGAGAGGGTGGAGGCGCTAATACCTGATAACTTAATAGTGCTATGCTCATCGCCACTAACACTAGCTGGCGTAGTGACTATAGGTATATTCGATTGCGGTGAAGGTATTGATATAACTGGAGAGGGGGTATGTTCAGTTACAGGAATGGGGGCAACAATGATTGGTGCAATCAAAGCAGCAGGTGTGACTGCTGGTGTAGTAACAGGCTGAGCTATCGTTTGTTGAGCATTAGTTACGGTTGTTTGGAGGCCTGCAGTGACGTTAGCTGTATGACCGTAGCTAATTGTTATGATTCCGCTACTAATATTGCCTTGATTGCCATAACCAACTGTATTTAAACCAGCTACAACGTTACCTTGATTGCCATAACCAACTTGAACAAAAACATTATCCGATATGGTGGCTATAGCCGCTGTAACCGAGGCGCCAGTAACAGTGCTAGCTGTACCTGTATTTATATTAGCAGTATTACCTGTGGCAACACCTAGGGTATTTGTTGTTCCTGCTGTGTTAAAGCCAGCATTAACATTACCGAGATTGCCGTAGGTAATGTAGGACGACGTACCTCCTGTGCTATTTGTAGCTGTTGTGTTGAAACCTGCATTAACGTTTCCAAGGGAGCCATAATCGATACTATTTAACGTAATGGTGGTGTAGGGAGCTGGTGTTAGGATGGCACTGGTAAAAGTGTCAGACACGGCTGCAGAGGACGTTTTTGAATTTATGTCCCCAGTTACAATGCTACCTAGTTGTTGTCCTTCTTGTTCAGGAGTTAATGAGGCGATGAACGATCCAGCTGGGGTGATAGAAGGGGTGAAGGATGTAGAGGTGAGCGTATTGGCTGAAGATGATAAATTCGAGGTAGAGGCGGTAGAATCTACAGGACGAGAAGCATCACTAGCAGCAGCCAAGACAGTGTGGCTTGAATCTGCATTTCCAGTAGCAGAACTTGAGTTATTACTGCTAATAGCCATGACTACTTCGCTCCTTTACTTTTATGTTGTTCTTAAAGCTGTAATAGGTTGAATGGATTGAATATACCAATAGAAACATTCAACGAATCGTTTATAATTCATTGAAAATGAAGACAAATTTTATATTTCCCCATTCCCTCTATTAAGCTTTTCCCTACACTAAAAGTATAGGTGCTGATCATAAAATATCCACACTTAAGTAAAAAATTGGGTAAGAAATTTATTTTTATTTGTTTTTTTAGATAGTTAGCGCTCACGCAGAGCACTTTCTTTTGCTTTTAGTAAGGGAGATAAGAGATATTCAAGGACAGTTTTGTTACCAGTTAAAATATCAACTGTTGCGGTCATTCCTGGGATGATGTACAGCGGATTGTTTTTAGGCCCTAAAAAATTTTTTTCCGTTTTGATTCTGACAAGATAATAACTTTCTCCTTTTTCATTCGTAATAGTATCAGCACTAATTTGTTCAACAGTACCGTTTACCCCTCCATAAATAGAATAATCATAAGCAGTAATCTTTACAGTTGCAGGTTGTCCCTTATGTATAAAACCAATATCGGAGGGTTTGACTTGAGCTTCAATTAATAAATTATCTTCCAGTGGAACAATGCTCATAATTTCTGAGCCGGGTAGTACGACACCTTCTTGCGTCCCAAGCTTGATTTGTTTCACTAAGCCTTTTATGGGCGCGCGAATAGTTGTTCTATCTAAACGATCCTGTAATGCGATGAGAGAGGCTTTGAGTGTGGAAAGATCTGCCTTTGAGGTTTCTAACTCACTATAAGCCTTAGCATAAAAATCATTGACTTGATTGTCTAATTCAATGATTTGACGTTGTAAATGGAGTACTTCAACTTCGGAAGCAGCTCCTTCTTTAATTAATGGTTGTGTCATTTCTAATTCTTTTTGAGCAAGCTCAATATTTTTTAAAATTTCTTGTAGTTGTTTCTGGCGAGCATCATAAAGCTGTTGTTCGTTTTTAACTAGAGTTGGCGTTAACTCTCGTAGTTTGGGATCTATCACAAAAGGAACTTTTTGTACCTCAGCTGTTAGGCGAGCAATTTTAATTTCTAAGGATTCCGTACGTGCTTGCGTTTCTTTTAATGAAGAAATAAAACGTGTGGGATCAAGATATATTAAAACTTGATTTTTTTGTACCATGTCTCCTTCGTGCACTACTATTTCCTTGATAATTCCACCTTCCATATTTTGTATGCTTTGTATGTGACTCGTCGTAATGACAGTAGCATTTGCCTCAGTTACTTCCTCTAAAACTGCAAATTTCGCCCAAATTAAAAAAATAATTAAGATGGCGAGAGTGGCCCATAAAATGGAATGTGTAATTGAGTTGGTTGGTGTAGAGGATGGTAATTTATCAAAATCTATTTTGAATATTTTGTAGCGGGTGATTAATGATGAAAAAAATCGCTTAATGCAAAAATAAAATTTTAGAATGAAATTTTTTGGTTCCACTTGCATAATGTTATGTCCTTTGCACTTTCACTTTGCCCTCTGATAGTGCGAATAAAACAGCATCTTTTGGACCATCCATGATGATTTTCCCCTGATCAACAATAACAACTCTATTTACTAAGGAAAGCATCGATGTTCGGTGAGTCATTAAGATAAATGTTTTATCTTTTATGTAAGGTTCTAATCTTTGAATGATAATATTTTCTGTTTGAGAATCGATTGCATGGCTTGGTTCATCAAATACAAGAATAGGGGGATCTAACAGAATAGCGCGAGCAATTGCGATGATTTGTCGTTGTCCTCCAGAAAGACTTTTTCCGCCATCTCTGATTGGAATATCATAACTACCAACATGAGGTTTTATAAATTCATCTATGCCGGCGATCTTAATAGCTTGGTGTATCTTTTCATCTTCAACATTGGGAGCGCCAAAAATTATATTTTCACGTAAACTGCCATAAAAAAGAGTGATATCTTGTGGTACGTAACCAATGCTTTTACGTAATTCCATCATGTCAAAATGACTTTGGTCCATCCCATCAAAAAAAATAGATCCTGAAGTTGGCTGAAGTAACCCATGAATTAATTTTGCCATTGTAGTTTTGCCTGTGCCAATTCTTCCGATAATACCAACATGCTCACATGCTTCAATTTTCAGTGATAAATGTTTTAAAGCGGGAAAAGTCCGACCAGGATACTGAAATGTCAGATCGCGTAGTTCAATTTGACCTTTTAACTTTGGAAGGTGCATAAAGACTTTTCCTGGTGGACGTTCAACAGGAAGTGCCATGATATGATTTAGTGATTCGAGAGATGTTTTTGTTTGATGATAACGCGAAAGTAATGTGGCTACTTGTACCATAGGTGCTAATGCGCGCGATGTTAGTATTGTACATGCAATAAGAGCGCCTGTTGTTAATTGGTTGTGTGAAATTTCATAGACACCAACTATAACAATCAGAACAGTCGAAAGTTGCTGTACAAAGATGGAAAAGAACATACCCATGTTAACGAGAAGGCGCATTTTTAATCCCACTTGTGCGCCACGATTTATTGCTTGTTCCCACTTGCTCTGCATAATGTTTTCAGCGCAATGTGCTTTAACAGCTTCTATGCTATTGAGTGCTTCGAATAAAATAGATTGTTTTTCTATAGAATACCGATGAGAAATTTTTGTGAGCTCCACTAACGGTTTTTGTAAAAGGACACCAAATACAAATACGAGTGGTACTAGTATTAAAGGTACCCATACGATAGCACCGCCAATAATTCCGATGATAAAAATAAATAAAATGGAAAATGGGATATCGACTAAAATTGTCATTGTTGTGGAAGTAATGAATTCTCTAACTGAATCAAAAGATTGAACAGTATTGGTAAATGAACCTATAGAGCTTGGTCTATCTAGCATCTTGATTCCCATTACGCGCTCGAGAATTGTAGCAGAGACATTGAGATCTACCAATTTTCCTGCATTATCAATAAAAACACTGCGTAAGCTTCGCATTAATACATCAAACATGAATACAATAAAAATACCACTAGCTAACACCCATAATGTTTGAAACGATCGATTTGGAACAACGCGATCATAAACATTCATTGTAAACAGCGGTACAGCGAGCGCAAAAATATTAATGAGAAATGAGGCAACTAACATTTCACTGTAAGCGGGCCATAATTTTTTTATCGCATCCCAAAACCAGTTTGCTTCTCGGGTCTCTGTGAGTGTATGCGCACTTCGTGATGTGAAATGATAATCTGGTTCAACGATGAATGCCTGTCCAGTGTAGCGAAGTGCTAACTTATCTAGACTGATTTCTTCAATGTTATTGTTGGGCGGATTAATAATTTTTGCTGTGTCATTTGCTGTAATGTCTGTTAGTAAATAACCTTCATTTTCATGCATGAGTAAGACAACTGGGATGGGATAATGATAAACTTGGTTTTTTAATGGAAAATTAACAAGCTTTGCAAGTAAGTCAACTCTAGCTGCCGCTCGAGAAAATAACTCAGGTGGAAGTTTGTCGTTAATGATCGGTAACCCAGCAATAAGTGTGGCATTGGGTGTTGGTCGGCCAATAACGGTGGTTAACCTGGTTAAGCAAGCTAATAAGTTTTCGCTAGCCATAGGTTTAACATCCTGTTAGAAATGCTTTCGTAAATTCAACTAGATGTTATATGAATAATACTCTCTTTCTCATTTTTTTTCAGCTGTTCAATGTTAATGAGAATGTCATTCGTTAAAAACATTCTAGTTATTATTCTTTTTTTGCCTTTATTATTTAAATAAGTACGTTTTTTATGCTTTGCTGGGTTTGTGATATGAGTTTGTTGATTAATATGGTAATAGTGATTGCGCAATTTACATCATTAGATAATAATACAGGAGGTTAAATCTGATCCTAGTGCCTTAATTCTAAAGGATAATAAAGAAATCAAATGATAACCAAGTGGATTTTAAGATTTTTTCTTATTTTCATTTTTACAATACGAGCCACTTATTCCCTCACATTGGACGAAGCTGTTCAAGAAACGCTTTATACCAATCCTGACATTTTATCTGCAATGAAAGACCATGATGCATTGACTGAAGTTGTTAAACAAGCTAAAGCCGGTTTTTACCCGAAAGTAAAGTTAAATTTTGGCTATGGGCCCGATAATCAAAGGAATTCAAATACATCATCCGGGATAGATCCCTTTCCAACAATGCCACATCGGGAAGAAGGCATTATGCTAGATCAATCGCTTTTTGATGGTTTTGCAACAACGGGAGAAGTTAAACGAAATAGAGCGCGGGTTAGCTCTGCTGCTTATAAAATTTTATCGACTGTTGAAGATGCTATGGAAAAAGATGTTGAAGTTTATCTTGCTGTTTTGCGCGAACAAGAGTTATTAGATCTGACACAGGTGAATGTCGCTTTTCATCAAAAAATTATGGATCTTGTTTCTGAAAGAACACAAAGTGGCGTTAGTGAATTAGCTGATCTCTATCAAGCTCAAGGACGTTTATCACTTGCAAAATCCAATCTTGTTGCTGAAGCCAGTAATCTAAGTGATGCTAAAGCTAATTTTTATCGCGCTGTAGGTGTTATGCCAGCTAGGTTAGTGATGCCGCCTCCTCCTGATCCCCGATATGTCCCAGGCTCTGTAAAGGAAGCCATAGACATAGGAATAAAGAATAATCCAGTTGTACAGTCTGCGTCTGCTGATATTAATTCTGCAATAGCACAGCATGAAGTTGCAAAAGCAGCTAATTACCCAAAAGTGAACTTACAACTTAGTGCTTCACGAGATCATAATGAAGGTGGGGTGCGCGGCCCTAGTTTTGATCAATATGTTATGTTGCGTGTAACCTACGATCTCTTCAGTGGCGGTGCTGATGTTGGACGACAAACAGAGACAGCTTATCAAATACAACAAGCAAAAGAAATTAAAAAGCATGCGATTCGCCAATTAGTGGAAGCTGTTCGACTGTCTTGGGATTCATATTTTACAGCAGAAAATCAATTACCTTGGCTGTTTGCGCATCATGCAGAAGCGTTAAGGACTGTTAATGCATACAGTAAAGAATATCAAATTGGCAAACGTCGATTATTAGATCTGTTAGATGGCCAAAATGAATTGTTTGCGGCAGATCGAGCTTATATTACGGGCAAATATGAAATATTGATAGCCCAATATCGAATGTTAAGAGATATGGGAATATTAATACATATATTTGACATTAGTTTTAATCAAGATGGTTCACTCATGACTTCAAGTGGGCGATTTGGTATTAGTTATGATAACTATTCACCTGTTCAAGAGAAAAAAACGCATTTACCTACTGCACCAAAAAGTGAAACTAGTAAAGTAAACTTTTTTGTTTTATCCAAGACAACAAGCTTAGCAAACTTAAATCCTAAATTAACAGCTTCTGGCAAAAATATTGCAGTAGAAAAGCTACTGCAGTTGCCTACTCAGTTACAAAATAATGGGTGGCAATCCGTGAATGTAACCACTATAAGTCCTGAATTAACAGCTACTGTCAAAGATATTTCGATAGTAAAAACAATACCACCATTGCCTGTTCAGTTGCAAAATAATCAGTTACAACCTGTGAACGCAACAAAATTCGATTCTAAATTAACAGCTACTGTAAAAGATACCGCAAAAGAAAAACCAATACTGCCGTTGCCTACTCAGACGCAAACTAATCATTTACAACCTGTGAGCGTAACAAAATTCGATTCTAAATTAACAGCTGCTATGAAATATGTTGCGATAGAAAAATCAATACCGACATTGTTCACTCAACAGCAGAATAATAATTTGCAACCCGCCACAGCAAAAATTACAGCTAAACCCAATAAGCAGGCATGGGAAGTTCAGGTGGGAGCATTTAAAAATGAAAACAACTCTAAAAATATGATAGCAAAATTACAATCTCATGGTTACAACGCTTACGTCCATCAGACGAAAAAACAATTGACGGTGGTTAGTATAGGACCTGAAAATGATCTTGCTTCTGCCAAAAAACTTTTAACTGAGATTCGAAATGAAATGCACATAGACGGCTATGTAGTTTCGCGTGTTTAGAGAACGTGCACGAAATAACTTCTCTTTATTTAGAATGAGAATTCCATCGAGATTCTATTATGTTAACTAACTCTTCTGGTATGGGAACATAGTAGAGTTGGTAAGCTAGCTCTTTTCCTTTATTAAAACTCCAATCAAAAAATTTCAAGACTCGCGTAGTTTTTGTTTTATTTTTTTGATTTATATTTATGAAAGCAAAAGTCATTGCAGTGAGAGGCCAAATTTTGTTACCTGGTTTATTGATAAGTAATCTATTAAAGTTGGGTGTATTCTTCCAATCAACATCATCTAATGCATGTAATAGATATAACGTTGATGGCTGAACAAAGTGTCCCGATTTATTCTGAAGTTGTGTAAAATTCATGAACTGAGCATAGTTATATTCAACATAACCAATAGCCCCTTTTTTTAGTAAAACAAAAGTAGATAATTCTTCGCTTCCTTTTTTAGAAATGCCTATAGGCCAATGTACGATCAGATGGCTGCCAATTTTGTTTTTCCAGGCAGGGCTCACTTCAGATAAGTAGGTTGTAAATAAATATGTACTTCCCGAAGAGTCGCTACGATGAACAACTACAATCGGTATTGCGGGAAGCTTTATATCCGGATTTAATGCGGTAATCTCAGGATCATTCCATTTTTTTATTTTTCCTAAAAAAATATCGGCTAAAACAGGGCCTGTTAGTTTTAAACTTCCTGGCTCGATTTCATCTAAATTGATGACTGGGACAATCGCACCGATAGCAATTGGAAACTGCATTAAATGATTTTTCTTTAAATCGACATCATTCAAAGGTACATCGGAATCAGCAAAATCAACGCTGTGTGCTTTAATTTTTTTAATACCTTCTCCAGAACCAATGCCATCGTATTGAATAATATCACCTGAGACGGCTTTATAGTTTTTCCCCCATCTTTCATAAAGTGGTTTAGCTAGCGTAGATCCCGCTCCGGTTATGACAGAAGCATTTGCAATGGATAGGCTAAATAGAAAAACAAACGATACAGCCGCTAGGCGAGAAATCATTAAAATATCTCCTATAAAATGCCAATCTATTAAAATTATAACATTAGGTGGCGGCAATTAAATTAATTTTTGTAGATATTCTAAATAAACTTCTTCATTTGGCATCGCATGATTCTTCTGAGCTTCCCATAAAATATTTTCTAACATAGTTATCATTGAGTGTTCAGCAGCTAAGTTATCTTGAAGCTTATGACACAACTGTTGATAAATTTTTTTGATGCCATCTGGACGATTCGTGTTGATTTGTTCGCGTAACGCAAGATGCAAACTTAAATGTAAAAAAGGATTTTCATTAGCAAACTCTTGCTCTTGAAAATGGTCAGGTTGCATTAACAATGTATGATATTCAGGATGATCTAAGAAAATCTCAATGATTTGTTTTTCTAAAGGTTCAGTGGGCAGACTATTTAGATGCTTGTTCCATGCATCAAAAAAAAATTTTCGCAACTCAGATCGGTTTGAAGAAAACATAGAAGCTCTTATTCAATTTTTGTTTTTAATTTATATTCACACAAATCGCTAATCAAGCAAGTGGGACAGTGTGGTTTTCTTGCGGTGCAAGTATAGCGTCCATGCAATATTAACCAATGATGTGCATCGTGAATAAATTGTTTGGGAATGACTTTGAGTAATTGAGTTTCAACTTTTAAAGGAGTGTCTCCTTTTGCTAAACCAATGCGATTAGCGACGCGAAAGATATGAGTATCAACAGCAATGGTCGGTTGATTAAAACAGGTATTTAAAATAACGTTAGCAGTTTTGCGTCCCACACCTGGTAGTTCTTCCAATGCTTCTCTTGTTTGTGGTACTTGTGAATCGTGTTTCTCAACCAATATTTTGCACGTTTTAAGTATATTCATCGCTTTCGTATTAAAAAGCCCAATTGTTTTAATGGCATTTTTTAATTTGGTTTCACCTAAATGGAGAATTTTTTCGGGTGTATTGGCAATCGAAAAAAGATGGATAGTTGCTTTATTGACGGAAACATCGGTTGCTTGTGCAGACAAGATAACAGCAATCAATAGCTCGAAAGGGCTGTGATAGATCAGTTCGGTAGTGGGTTTAGGATTCTCTTTTTGGAATCGTTTAAAAATGTCAGTTATTTTTTGTTTATTCATTCGGATAAAATACTTATTGGTTTATTCGTATTATAATATAATCCCCCTCCAATGTGATAAGAAAAGGTTACTGACATGGCAAATAATCCTTATTTAAGCGTGGTAATTCCCGTTCATAATGAACAAGAAAGTCTAGAGGAATTATACAAACGGTTAACACAGGCGCTTGATAAGCTTGGCAAGTCATACGAAATAATTTTAACAAATGATGGAAGTACTGATAAATCCGCTGAGATATTGCAAGAATTGCACAACAGAAGACCTGATCAAATTCGTATTATCGAGTTTAATGGGAATTTTGGTCAACATATGGCGATCATGGCTGGTTTTGAAAGGGTTCGTGGCGATATTGTGATTACCATGGATGCAGATTTACAAAACCCCCCTGAAGATATCGGTAAATTAGTTGCTGCGATTGAAGCAGGACATGATGTGGTGAATACCCACAGAGAAAGTCGACAAGATACGTGGTGGCGTTTAACCGTTTCTCGTTGGCATAACAAGGTAAGAGCGTGGATGATGCCTAAGCTTGTGATGGAAGACGAGGGCTGCATGCTACGAGCTTATAGACGTGACATTGTGGATTTAATGGCTTCGACGGGTGAAGCAACGACCTTTATTCCTGCTTTGGCATTAAGTTATGCATCAAATCCAGTAGAGGTAGCTGTAGGTCATGCTTCACGAGCTGCCGGAGAGTCCAGTTACAGTTTCTATGGTTTAATTCGTTATAACTTTGACTTAATAACGGGTTTTTCATTGTTCCCATTACAAGTGTTTACCCTGTTAGGAATGCTTATCTCATTTTGTAGTTTTGTATTCGTTGTTTTTTTAATGCTGCGACGTTTGATTGTAGGCCCGGAAGTCGAGGGTGTTTTCACACTATTCGCGATATTATTTTTCTTAATCGGTATTGTTTTGTTGGGATTGGGTGTGACGGGTGAATATATAGGTCGAATTTATCAAGAGGTTCGTAAAAGGCCTCGTTTTGTGGTGCGGCGGGTGATTGAAAAAAAATAACTATGCGGTAGTGTCGTCACGTAGTGAATAAAAACACACTAAAACTTATCGTCCGGCGTTATTGCATAAATCGTAAATTCCCTCCACTCCACGTTTTTTGTGGAGGGGAGGGCTAGGGAGGGGAGGTTAAAAATATTTCACTATTCCATCGTATATACCCATTACACCTCAAGATGCGAACTTTAACAATGCAGATTGCAAGCAGTTGAAACGTTTTGATTGAGAAAAACCGCAGCAATACTTGTTGTATTGTGAGGTTTTTCGATTGAAAAACGTTTCAAATGCGCCGCAAGATGTGTTGTTAAAGTTCGCATCTTGAGGTGTAATGGGTATAGAAATGTATTTTCTTAATGCCTCCTCTCCCCGCCCCTCTCCTCCACAAAAAGCGTGGAAGAGAGGGAGTCGTTTTCTTTATACAACAACGCCGACTTGTCCGCAGGATCCAGAAAAACCTGTCAAAAGATTACTGCTGTGGATTCATTGGAGCAGTGACTGTCGTGTTAGTAGCAGCGCCTCCTTGTTGAGGATTGGTTGTCGTTGAAGATTGGGTCACAGTGCCGGTACTTGGATTTGTTGTAGTAACAGTCGTTGTTGAATTTGCTTTTCCTACATTTTGAGGTATGGGAGCAGGAGCTGTAGGCATTTGAGTCATTGGGGGCTGCGGTGCGGCAAGCGGTGCTGAAGGGGCTGCTGTGGTTGTTTGCGTTGTAACGGTGCTAGTAGGTGCTACAGGAACACTGCCAGGCTCAGAATCGCTAGTTGGGGGTGCTGTCATGATGGGTGGTTTGACGGTCGCTAATTCAGGCGGAAGTGGTGGGGTTTGGTCTGGAGTTAATGCGCCTTCAGGCGAGGGGGTGCTAGGGTCAAGCTGAATGACGCTGTTATCTGAATCAGCAGCAAATGCCGAAAAGGTAAAGCTCATTCCCATACACATAGCCAATACTAACGATTTTTTCAATAGTGCCATTGGGTACAACCTCCATTTTTCCAAGTTATTTAACTAATTCCGTTCAATGCTATACAACAAGTCTCCACCTGTATCAATCGTACTGGCTTCTGTTTGAATTGACCAGTGCTTACTGAATTGATAACGAAGATTTAAAATAGAGACTGGATTAAAGAGACCAATACTATAATGAACAAATAAATTAGGTGCTATTTCTCTACCGACAACGACGGAAGTGTTTCCCGATATGTTGCTGCCTGGCTTAGTTGGATCCGCGTTGGGGTCAAATGTTTGCACCGATTCCACGTTTAGCTCTGATAAACCTAGGCCCGATTGAATGGTTTTTACAAGCCCGCTAAATTTTGATGTACTGCTATCGCCGATGTTCAACGCAGAAGCTGCTGCTAAAATAGCTTGGCTACTTTGCGCGGTTGCTTGAGAGGCGGGAACACCTAATACAAGGTAGGAAAATATATCAGCCTGATCAAGCGTAGCGGGATTAGAAAATAACGATAGTTTAGGGTTGTTGAGTGTTCCATTAACTTGCACACCGACGTTGATTTGTTGCGAGCCTGTGTAGATTTGTGTTTTTTGAGACGTTTCGAGTTGTACGGTTTGTACAGCTCGTGTGGCGGTAATATTTAAGCCTGGGTTTGTTAACTCACTACCGGTATAGAGCAGACGTCCATTTTGGATAGTCAGTGTTTTTTGGTACGCTTCATAAGTACCTTTTGTTGTATACAGTTCGCCGGTTGTAATGGTTGAGCTGTTTTGTGTTTTACTAATTAAAATATTCCCTGTCAACATTGCATCAAGGTGTTGGTAGTGTATGTGGATTTGATCGCCCAAGCTCAATGTGATTTGCATCGATGGCATAGAATTCAGTAATGACATGGCAGTTGTTTGTGGCTGTCCAACGAACACTGTTTCTTCTGGAAGTGTGATTGCATCTTTAAATTGAGTAGGAGTGATTTCAGCTTTTGGGATCACTACTTTTCCATCTATCGATAGGTGCTGATTTTCAAAATGAAGCTTCAAATCAGGCGATAGAAAAACTTTATATTCAGGCAAATTGACGGCTTGTAAATTCTTCCCCTGGATAGAGAGAGTTGTATCAAAATAACTTTTCGATAAATCCGTCGTTCCTTGTAATATAGCAACTCCATCCGTTGCTTTAAAGCTGCCGCTATAAACAATTTTTTTCGTTTGATTGCCTATGATTTGCAAATTAATGTTGGTGAGTGGAATGCCTAATTTAGGTAATGTTAGGCTAGCATTTGTAATATTAATTACTCCAGAAGCTTCGGGTTTGTCTAAGGTGCCATGTATATCCATGGAGCCTTTGATTGTGCCTCGTGGATTATCGGCATCAATGAGGTACTGTCGAAAATTTTCAATATGTTGAACGTTAGTCGTTAATTTTGCGGTAAACGGTTGGGTGCGATAATCCACGAAATTAATGTTAGTCGGTAAGGATAAAATGATATTAACGTATTGTTGATTATTATTAAAAATATTGAAGGTGGTGATATAGTTTTTATTGATAACAGTTGTTTGTTCTTTAATATTAAAATCAACGTGATCAAAAGAATGGTTATGAATGCTGACACCGGTTGCATTTAATGAAAAGGTAGACAGCGCATCAGGCTTCAATATTAAATTCATTTTACCTTGCAGATGATTTATTTTTTTATCCGCAACATTGATATTCGCAAGTACTGTTGCGTTAATCGTGGGTGTGTACCGTGGTCCTGAGATATTGCCTGATCCATAAAAATTACCGCTTGCCTCTGGAGAAAGTGTTTTGAGGTCAGGGAGGTGAATATTCCAGTGGATATTCCAGTTTTGATTGACATATCCTTGAAGAGAGACTTCAGAATCAGCGATTGTAACTTTGCCATCATTTATTTGTAATTGATCTTTGAGAATGAGAACGTCGATCTGACCGCTGATTGCTTGACTTCTTATTCGGCCCGATAGATTGTTGACTTGCAATTCTAGCTTATTCTTTTCTCCTTTTCCTTTTAGAGAGAAATTCAGTGTGCTCGGCCAATCCTTTAAGGTTGAATTAGGGTTAATGTTTTTGCCTTCCATTTCAAAAGACCAATTAGATAAATTTTTCTTTGATAAATAAAAATTTCCTGTAATCGTTCCATTGAGTAGCGTTGCTGAATATTGAATATTTTGCGTGAGAGTTTGTTTTAATGAAATATTCGCAATGCAAACAGGTGGCTGGTAGTGTTGAGAGTAATCGGTATGGTTAATTGAAATTTGGTTAACTTGAATGTGCTGAGCATAATCTTTTATTTTTTTTAAGATATCTTCTGAAAATAATATGCCAGATAAGTTAGTGGTGTCCCCATCATTGTGAATAATTAAATGATCTATCGATAAGTGATGAATAAATAATTGTGTTGAGAACAGCTTCCAGGGATCCCAGTCTACTGTTAAGGAATCTATGTTGATATGTATCTTGGCGTTGTTATATGAAATATTTTTTAAAGAAAAGCCTGAAAAAAGGGTACCTTTTGCTTCGTTAATCTGTAAGCTTGGTGCTAAGTAGCGGGCGAATTCAATGGATTTTTCTAATCCTGAGGGGGTTTGTCCAATATAGTAAATCAAACAAAAGAAGATCACTAAACAAGATAAGATGAGTGTTAGTATGATACGTATTAAAAAACGCAGGAAAGATTTAATCATAAATCTCTACCCATGCTCAATTCAAAACTGGTGTGATTGGGTCTACCCTGTGTGCGTCCAGTGCCTACGTACCCTCTGATAGGGCCGACAATGGAATTATAAATTAAACCTACACCGACACCTTTTCCTAGCGGGTCATTAAAATGATCACCTGCTGTACCGACATCAAAAAAGACAGCTCCATAGAAATCATTGTAGAGGCGATGTTGAAACTCTACACTGCCAATTTTTAAATATCGACCCGGGCCAAAATAACTGTATGGGAATCCTCTGACGCTATCTAAGCCGCCCGCAAAAAATTGCAAGGATAAGGGCAGTGTCGTCAAGTCGTTGACTGATGTGTAACCTAAATCACTGCGCAGCAAAATATGGCTATTTTCGGTGGGGCTAAAAATGACTTTACCAATTAATTCTGATTGTGCAAAAGTGCTGTGTGAAAAAACTTGTTTAGAGGCGCCTCTGATGTTTAAGCTAATTTTATAACCTCGTGATGGATTAAGCAGGTGATCTGCTTTGACGCGAGATAATTCAAGATTTGGGTATAAAATACGACTGCTGTGTGTGCCTAGATTAGTGTAGATATCGTAATATTCACGCAAATAGTTGAGTGTGAGATTGCTTTTCCATCCATAAATATTTTTTGTGTGTCCGACAAAGAAAGTTTGAGATGTGCTTGTTCCATTTTTGGGGGTGAAACGTTGTGCGTTAGCGCCAATTGTATATTGGTCAGTTAAGGGATCTTTGCCTGGAATAATATACTGTGCTGCTAATCCAGACAAAATAGGCGATAAGCGTAATTGCACATTCATGTGATGCCCGGTTTTTGTTAAATGACGCAAATCAGTTCCTATCGTTAATCGTGGACCAGTAAAAGTTCCATAACCAAGTCCAACATTATACTGTTGAGACTTGTTTGGTCTCAGCGTGATACTGATAGGGACAGTATCATTTGTAATATTTTGTAATTCTGGTGTCACATTGATTTCAGAAAAGTAATGGCTATTAGTTAAATTTTGTTGAAATTTTAAAAGTTTTTTGCTTGAGAAGGGATCACCTTCGTGGAAAGGCAAAAATCGTCGTAAAAATTCTTCTGTAAATCCTGCTTCATTAAAATGAATGGCACCTATGTAATAACGAGCATTAGTATTAAAATGAAGAACGATGTCGGCAGTATATGTTTTTAAATTAATTTGAACGCTTTTTTTATCGAGAACTGCTTTGATATATCCTTGATTGTTAGCAGTCGCAAATAATTTTTGTTTTGCTTCATCGTAAATCTCCGCATTAAATGCTTGTCCAGGCTGTAAAGGAAATTGTTCTACTACTTTTTGCAGGGCAGGATTATCTCGGCCGGGGCCTGTGACTTGTAAATCTAATCGGTTAATAGTGAGGGTTGGTCCGGGATAGATTGTAAATCGTGCTATCCAAGTTGAGCCCTGATGGGTCAGTTGAGATAAAACATCTGCTTTAAAATATCCAAATGGTTCTAGTGAACTTTTAATTGTCTTGGGTGCTTTGTTAAAAAAAACTTTAATGGCTTGTGCGTCTAAATGGTTATTTTGAAGTAGCTTCAATCGAGTCGTTACATTGGTAAGCGCCGGTCCTTTTACTCCTTTTATTTCAAGTCGCAAGACCTCGTCTGCCCAGCTTGTTAAGGGGAGCAATAAAATAAAACTGACGATGATAAATAGTATTTTTTTGTGTCTTTTCATGGCTCGGGCATGTGGTGAAAATAAGATGCTTAATCAGTTTGAGCCTGGTATTATCGCAAAAATGGACAATTATTGAAACCTGAATATTTAAACATAAAAGTCTAATATATTTAGTAGGTTATAAGTCAGTATGGACGTTGTTGCGTGAATTATTTTTTTACCTCTCCCACCAGTGGAGAGGTCATAGCAAACAACGCCAGTCAATATAGTTAAGTTTTCGGCAGAGGTTTTGCTATGCACGGTTTGAAAGTAGGTCATTACACCAATTCAAAACAGGGTACAGGCGCTTCCGTTTTTTTATTTGATAAACCCGCCATTGGCGCGTTTCATTTAGCAGGATCTTCTCCAGCCACCTTCGACTTATCAGTTCTCGATCTTGCAGCGAACGTGACACATGTGGATGGCTTAGCGCTGTTAGGGGGTAGTGCGTCAGGTTTACCAGCGGTAGCAGGCGCGCAGCAGTGGTTAAGTGAGCACGATAAAGGCTGGCTAGTGCCGCATGGACGTGTGCCTTTGCTTCCAGCCGCCGCTATTTATGATTTAGGTTTTCAAACTTCACATGTTCCTACTGCTTCAAATGTCTATGAAGCATGCGAGTCTGCTATTCAGGATAATTGTGAATCTGGCAGTGTGGGTGCTGGTACAGGTGCCACTGTTGGTAAAATTGTTCCTCATACTAAACCCATGAAAGGTGGAGTCGGTTTTCAGGAGATTGTTTTATCTCCCGAGGTGAGCGTACTTGTTTATGCTGTTGTTAATTGTGTAGGTGATGTCTGTAATACTACTGGGAAAATAATAGCAGGTGCTCGTTTGGCGAATGGTGACTTTGTTGATTCTCAACAATATTTGTTATCTGGGCAGGAAGAAAAAAGAATAAATAATTCCAATACAACATTAATTGCAGTTTTTACGAATGCAAAATTCTCAAAAATAGAATTAAATCGAATCGCAAAAATGGCAGTTTCAGGTATGAGTCGTGCTATTTTGCCTGTGTTTACGCGCTATGATGGTGACATTGCTTTTTGTTTTTCAGTCGGAAAATCTCATGCAAATGAGCTGAAAGTCGGTGCTGCGGCTGCTGAAGCGGCTCGACAAGCAATCATAAATGCTGTTGCGAAGGAGTAGCCATGCTGAACCGTGTTGCAAGCATTCAAATGACATCAGCACATGATGTTAAGCATAACTTAGAAATAGCCAAAAAATTAATTGCTGATGCGGCTGCTGAAAATGCACGTTTAGTTGTGCTTCCAGAAATGTTTGCATTAATGGGGGTAGATCAGTTAGATAAAGTGAAACATAAAGAAGACATTTCTCATGGTCTAATCCAAGATTTTTTATATGCACAAGCTCGTCAACATAAAATATGGATAGTCGGAGGAACAATTCCGATTTCGGTTTCAGGAAATGAAAATAAAGTACATGCTGCTTGTTTAGTAATAAACGATTTGGGAGAGTGCGTCGCGCGGTATGATAAAGTACATTTGTTTGATGTCTACCTTAACTCAAGTCAAGAAACTTATTTAGAATCTCAAAATGTTGAGCCGGGTTCTCAGGTTGTTGTTGTGCCAACACCTTTTGGACGTTTAGGTTTGGCGGTTTGTTATGATCTGCGTTTTCCAGAAATGTTTCGACAAATGCATGAGCAGCAAGTCGAGGTGATTGCTGTGCCAGCTGCATTTACGTATGCAACAGGACAGTTTCATTGGGATATTTTAGTGAGGGCAAGAGCTCTTGAAAATTTAGCGTATGTCATAACGGCTTGCCAAACGGGTACGCATGAAAATAAGCGCAAAACCTATGGCCATAGTATGATCGTGAATCCCTGGGGAATGGTAGTAGCATGCTTACCTGAAAAAGTCGGAATTGTTGTTGCTGATATCGACTTGAATTATCAACAAAAAATTCGACAAGATTTTCCTGTCCTCTCTCATCGAAAATTTTAAATTAATAGATAGATCAGTCTGTTAGGGTTAGATTGCTGTCCATTCTGCCAGTGCAAAACTCTTTTTTTGTTATAATGGTGTTATTCCTGTGAGTCAGATGAGTAATAAGGGGGGTGCGTTATGAAAGCAAGAAAATCTAGGACAGAGTCACCTAATACTATTTCACATTTGACAATCTTGATAGAGGAATTAACGAAAGCATCTCAAGACAAACGATTAGAGATGGCTAAAGCAAATTGTGAAGCAGCATGCCGTTGGAAAGAAGATCATCATGGAAAAAAATTATCGGACAAAAAATCCAATGGAAATGTCGATGAATTATTTGCTGTATTTAAGAGCGCTCAAGCAAAAGTGGAGCTGGCCATTGTACTCTTACGGGCATCACAGCTTGACGAAAGCTTTCACAAAAAAGTTTTTAGCCTGTTGTTGAATGCTTTGGCTGAAAAAATGAAAATTCTTCCTGATGTGGCACGCAGAGATTATGCTACTACGCAATTGCAAAGAGCTATTGGAGGACAGGAGAAATCAGGAATTAACATTACTGCTCACGTTGAAAAGTTAATGACAAATGTTTCCGCTAAGTATCATAATTCATTATTTCCTGCTCATGAGGGGATTGTTGTTTCGAAAGTGGCTCCGTTGGTGACAGCTAGTGAAGGCCGCCGAAGACAATCCAATAAGAGTAAGGGTCCTACCTAGCGTATATCGTTTCTCATAACTTTCGTCTTTCAACAGATCCTAATCTATCATCACCTAGATTAGTTAATCAGAAGGTGAAAAATGAATATTAAAATGAAAATTATTTCCGCCCTTTACTTTGACTTGATACATTGCTTTATCTGCAATATTCAATAAATTTTCAGCATCTTTTGCATCGGTTGGATAAATGCTAATGCCTATGCTAACGCTGACATGTAAAATAAGTTGATCGATATGGATGGGTGTTGACATGGCTACACAGACTCGGCGGGCAATTTTGGCTATATCATACGGTGTGATGATGTTTTCGAGTAGAATAGTAAATTCATCACCACCTAAGCGAGCAATCACGTCTTGATTTCGAAACATATCTTCTAAACGATTCGTTAATGCTAATAGTACTCGATCACCTATGTGGTGTCCGTGAGCGTCATTTATTTTTTTGAAGCCATCGATGTCCAGATAGAGTAAGGCTATAATTTTTTGATTTTGTTGCGCAAGTTCAATGGCTTTTGAAATATTGTCAGCAAATAAATTTCTATTGCCAACATGGGTTAAAGGATCATGAGTTGCAGCTTGCTCAAGTTTTTTATTAATATTTTCTAATTGTGTTTTTGCATCGGATAAATTATTTAATAAGCTGTTGTTTTGAAATTGTAATCCAATAGAGGCTTTAATCATGCTGTGTGATTTGACTGCGAGGCTTATTAGATATGTTAAGTAGGCAAGTGTGGCGATAGAAAGTAAAATCTGACCATCTTGTATTTCTGAGAAGTATATTGCAAAGCTCAATGGAATTAAGGCTCCGCAAATAAAAATGATACAAGCAGGTAATATGCCTGAAAATGAAGGTACGGCTCCTGCGCAGGCAGCGCATACTGTTAAAATAATGAAAGTATGTTGTAATTGGCTTGGATTAGAAAATAAAAGCATCGAGGTTATTCCCCAGCTTAACCCGCCTAAAAATCCAGTAAATATGTACAAGCGACGCCATAGATGAATGTTATCCTCGGATGCCGGTCCTTTCATGTAAATTTTGATAAGAATATAGCGCGTTAGCGTTAGGATGGCGAATAGGCTATACCAAATTAACAATATAGGTGTGTTGTTTGTTTTGTACATGGCTAATGAAACTAAGCTTGCACAAAACAGAGCAGTAAAAATTGCGGGTGTTGATTGATGATAGACATACGAAATAATCGCTACATCAAGTTTTGAATGTATGTCGGTAGAGGTTCTATTGTGTGGCGGATGTTTGCGTATGAACTGAAATTTATGTTTGCTCATACGCACTATCCCGGAAAAAATAAGAATAAATTCATCTTATCATGTGGATGAAGTGAAGAGCAAACAACCTTGCCCAATTGATTATAATATTGGGCAAGGTATGTGTGTTACTTAGTTGATAGCGTAGCTTACGCCCAGACCTAGAAAGTCTGTGTTTCCAAGAGATCTTGAGTTACCCACTTTTTGGATATGGCTCCAAGAAATATCGGTTGTTACATTTGAATTAAGATCGTAGCTAATGCCAGCACCTACTGTTGGATAAACCGCGCTTGCTTTTGTAGAAGCGTTTCCAGTGGATGTCACGCCAGCGCTAGTCGCTGTGGAATAACTCTTACCTTGCTGATTTAAATAAGCTGCCCCTGCTTTGCCATAAAGACTTAAGCCATTTTGTAATGGTAAGGTTGCTTTGCCAACTAAATCGACCGCATAGGTGCGAATATTTACGTGGTTTGTTGCAGAAAGAGCGGCTGTTGTTGTCGTCTTCGAGGTATTGCCAAATTGTGTATAACCCAATTCGCCAGCAAATGTTGGTGTAAATTGATAACCACCGAATACTCTGCCTGCAAATTTAGTAGATGAATTAACATTTAAACTGTTAAATGCATTCACTGCGCCTGTTTGTAAGCCTTTTCCAGGATTAATTTTGCCTGCGCCTAATTGTAAACCGAAATACGATCCGCTAGGAGCGGCAGAAGCGCTCGTCGCTAAAAATACGGTAGCTACAGTTGCAATTGCTGTTAAAGCAATATTTTTTTTTGATAACATGGATGACTCCTCTTTTTATAAGAATAATTAGTATACATAAAAGAAGTGATTGTTCAATAAATCAAGATGACAATTTGTAAATATTTTTCAATTTGAATAATCCTGATTCAAATGTATGCGTTTTTAGGATATATAAAGTACAAGCACAAAAACGGTTGAACGCATTTGAAACTCTTGTGTAATAAACTAGTACACTGTTCGCAAAGAATTTAAAAATGGTTGATAGAACTTTGTAGATACCTAGAATTAACTTGACCATAAATGAAATGAACTAGAACAGTATTATTTTGTTGAGGATAATAAGTTGATCCTATAAAAAATGCAGGCGTTCCTGTTAACTGTAATTCTTGGCCCAATGAGCGATTAGAACTGATCTGAGCGGCAACAGCTGAGCTGTCTAACTCGCTGTTAAATTGGGCCAGATTCAATCCTACCCTTTGTGCCAAGCTGGTTAATGTATCATGGTTTATGTCGCCTGCGAGATTCACTAGCCCATGATGAAATAATGCAAATTTTCCTTGTTGGTTTGCAGAGAGCGCAGCTTGAGCTGCGTAGAATGAAAAAGAATTGAATATAGGAAATTCTTTAATAACAACACGTAAGTTTGGATTAGCCTGAATCAAAGCTTGTATGCCTTTATCCATGGCTATACAGTGAGAACATTGATAATCTAGAAACTCAACCAGCGTGACTTTTCCATGTGGATTTCCCAAGATGGGATCTCCTGCATGATGAAATAATTCATTGGCTGAAGACAAAGAGAGTTCTCTTTGTTTTGATTGAGTAGAAAGATCTTCATAGGTCTGAGAATTGTTTCCTATGTCTGCATATCCAGGTATCCAGCTTAATAAGCTTATGCAGGTGATGGATGTCATCAACATTATTTTAAAATTCATAAATACTCCCGAACTAATTTTAAGTTTATTCCTTGTGAAATGTCTAACAATCCCTCCCATGGATCATTATTTAGTTTTACTAATCGTTTAGGTAAATTACGCACTGTAAACCCATCTGGTTTTATTTTCGTAGTTAACTCATCCCAATGCAAAGGTGTTGCAACCGATGCGTTGTCATTTATACGAGTAGAATAGGGTGCGACAGAGCTGGCACCGTGTTGATTACGCAGATAATCAATAAATATTTTTCCCGTGCGCTTTGTTTTTGACATAGTTGCAATGTATTCGTTAGGTTTCATGGCAACAAGGTTGTCTGCAAAAGCGCGCGAAAATAATTTAACATCATCCCAGGTGTATTTTCGTTTAATGGGGACAATAATATGCAAGCCTTTGCCTCCTGTCGTTTTCACATAAGATTTTAAGTCTAGCTTTTCTAGTTGATCACGTACGAAAAATGCAGAATGAACGACAGTTTTCCAAGCGACATTTGGCGCTGGATCTAAATCAAATATAATCATGTCAGGATATTCTGGTTTGTCAATATGGCTATTCCATGAATGAATTTCTAAAACACCTAGCTGTACTAAGGCTATTAATCCTCTGACATCTTTTACATAGCTATAGTTTTCGATAGATTTTTTATCTTTTATGCCTACGCTATATAAAAATTCAGATTCGTTTTCTCGTAAATGTTTTTGATAGAAACATTGTTTGCCTTGGCCGTGAGGACATCTCAGGAGTGTTAGCGGACGTTTTGCAAGATAGGGTAACATCCACTCATTCACGTTGAGATAGTATTCTGAGAGTTTTCGTTTAGTGATGCCTGCTTTGGGAAAAATAATTTTATCAGGATGAGATAATTCAGAGCTGAGTGTTGCAAGCTCAGGAAGAATACGAGTTGGCGTAGTTGATTTTTTTGGTTTATTGGCGTTTTTTTTTATTTGATCCATGGTTTTTTTGCTGGCGACGCTGGTTGTCTCTGCCTCTGTGATATTATATTTTTTTTCCGATTGCGCATACTTATCATCTATTTTTATGAGCAGCCAATTTTTTGGATTTTTTTGGATGCGAATTAATTTCCATAATCCTTTTAATCTTTTTCCTTTTAATTGAAATGTTAAGTTGCCTTGTTGGTAGGCTTGTTTGGTATTTGAATCTTTAGGGTTCCACTCGCCTTGATCCCAGAGCATCACTGTGCCACCGCCATATTCTCCTTCTGGAATCATTCCTTCAAAAGAACCGTATTCAAGAGGATGATCTTCAACATGCACAGCTAGACGTTTAACCGTTGGATCTAAGCTAGGGCCTTTAGGTATCGCCCAACTGAGTAACACGCCATTCAATTCTAATCTGAGATCGTAGTGCAAATGGCTGGCAGAGTGTTTTTGAATGAGATACATTTTTTTAGATTTGCTTGCTTTGATTTTTCCGAGCGGTTCGGTGGTGTTTTTGAAATTTCTTTTCTGATGATATTTTTTTAGGGTCATTCTGAGTGTGCTCAAGTGATTAAGAGAGCTCTAGCTATCATCTTACGCTTTGTCATTCTCTGAGAAAATAAGTATATACCCTGTTTAACTACTTGAAATGCTTGGCGATAGTCTCTAACAAAATAGGCAAAAAATAATTTTATTTTTTGCCTATTGATTGTATTAAATTATTTTTTTGAGTATTCGCTAGGTAAATGATAAGACTAATCATTTGGTAAATACACACCTAATGCAAATGAGAGTATAATAAGTACTATAAGATAAAATTAGTTGAAATTTAATGGAGAGGAGGTGTTTATGCATACGAAAGAAAATCGTATTGGTCGGGGAGGTAATACAGGAAGTAAAGACATGGGTTTGGATAATGATTTGAGAAGGATAAAAGCGAAAGCGTACGAGACAAGAAGTGCGATCACGGATGCTGCGCTTCATGCAAAACTGGAAGCCAGTTCATTTTTAAAATCTTCTATGAAGGATATAAAAAATCAAAACATAGATGTACAGGACAATGTAGTAACGTATATTAAAACAAACCCAGTGAAGTCTATTGCCGCTGCTTTTCTGGCAGGCTTTATTATAGATCATTTACATAAATAAAAGTGAATAGGGTATAGGTCATCTGCTTCACTCTGAGGAACTGATGTTTTTGTCCGCTATGGCTAGTTCTGTAGCGGTTTTTTTATGCCAAAGAGCTTTTGCGCTATAAAAAATTATCCAAAATAATCGCAAATGATTATAAAATACACCCATCGTCTTCTGGTGGTGTAAATTAATAACAGACTTATTGTGAATTTCCTGATAAATTAATAGAGTCCTGACGAATTCATTCAGAATAATCGTGAGGTTTTATTTTTTTTAAATTACTAAAGGTTATAAGTTATGTCACAACGTGAGCAAGGTACCGTTAAATGGTTCAACAGCAGCAAAGGGTTTGGGTTTATTCAACGAGATAACGGAGAAGATGTCTTCGTTCATTTTCGTGCTATTGTAGGCGATGGCTATCGCTCTTTAGAAGAAGGGCAACGCGTTGAGTTTACTGTAACGCAAGGTCAAAAAGGTGCCCAAGCTGAAAATGTGTCTGTTATTGATAAATAACAGTTATATTTTTTGCGATTAGCAATACCAAAATCCTATGTCCAACGAATTACCGCGGACATAGGATTTTTATTTTTTACGACTTTTTAACGGCCATTAAGTTGACTTTAAATATGAGCGTTTGATTTGGGCCAATGGAAGGCGGTGCGCCTTGTTCGCCATAGGCTAAATTCGATGGAATATACAATTCCCAAGTAGAACCGGTTTTCATGAGCTGCAGTGCTTCAGTCCAGCCCGGAATAACAGCATTCACGGGAAAACTAGCCGGTTCGCCACGTTTGTAAGAGCTATCAAATTCTGTTCCATCAATTAATCTGCCAGCATAGTTAACAACAACGACATCTGTTGCTGCAGGCTTTTCACCATTGCCAGCATGGATAACTTTATACTGAAGTCCAGAAGGCAGTGTGACTACGCCTGGTTTTTTTTTATTGGATTCTAAAAAAGTAGAGCCGTCTACTGTTGTTTTTTGTGCTGATACTCCATCAGTAGCTGAAGAAGGTGCGTCAGCTGCGTAAATGTTTCCGCACATCAAACCGAAGGTGAGTGCAGCAACCGCCGAAAAAGATTTTGTTATTCCATGTTTCATTTTTTTCTCCTAAAGAAACGCTTATATTTTGAAGTTAAAACACGCTGCAGGTTAGCGAAAATAGTTTCAAAATTCTAGTACCGTTTTCATTTAATTTTGACCGGTTGCATCTCATCTTGCATTTATCTTTGAGCGATTAGTCTTTCAAAAAATGCTCGAGTTAGCTGAGCTAGCCCTCCGCTTTTTTGAAAGACTAATCGCTCAAATCTAAACGCAATCTGAGCGCAACCGGTCAAAATTAAATGGAAACGGTACTATACCTATTTTTCTATGTTCAAAAATTCTCTCATTGTTACCAAATATTTAAAAATTTGTGAATGCTGCTTGACTGGGGTTGATCCCCCTATAAACTAGTGGGCGCACAAAGGAAACTATTTAAACAATGTATGTAGAAGGGTATAGACACAATGAATATTAGAAAACTCGATAATTCAACAGCTCCCAGCGAAGAAAAAGAAGGCCCCTTAAGCGCCCTACCCGCATCAACCAATGAAGGCGGTGAAAAAAATAAATTTCAAATTAAATCCGATGATGTTTTGCATATGGATCCTGATTATCCAAGTTTCGAAGCGATACAACCTAATGAGTGGCTTCATAATGCCGATGCAGAAAATTTTGAAAATTGGCTAAAGGCTGAGAGTAACAAAAATGTCGATTGGATTTTAAAACCCAATGCTGATTCAAATGATGATCTGAAAAAAATGATAAACAAGGGAGAAGATCCTCATGGGCATTTAATTTTTGGCTTTCATCAATTGCAAGATGGTGAAATTGGTTTTGCAAATAAATATGGCGTTCAAAAAGTTCATTTGACGTCAGGATACCATACGCTCGAATGGCGACAAGAGTGGGGCACTGTTCATAAGCTCAATGAAAACTACATTAAAGAAGGTAACGTAACCATTGCGAGAATTTTACCAGGTACGATTGGGTTAGCGTTCATGAATGGAAAGCCTGTGATTTTGCTTCCTGGACGACATGCTTATAATTCTCCGTTGTTTTCGTTTGATAATAGTCTCCGTCATAACATCAATGATGATTTTATTAAACATCAAACCATTACGATTTTTCGTGTGAAGCGTAATGAGCTAGGTCTTGCGTGGGAGAATGGTAATCCATTTATTTTACAACCTGGATTACATATTAAAAATTCTGCAACCTTTGAATATACCGGTAAACTCAATGCGAGCACATTGACCTTAGAAGCCGATAGCCAAAATGCAGCTGCCGTCAAACAGCAAGAAGAAAAATATTCAGTGCAGCAACAAGCGGGTGTTCCTTTCAAACAAAAAGGGACTTTCTATGAGCATGGCACTATTTCAATTATGCGCATTGAAAAAGGCCAAACGGGTTGTGCGTTGATAGGTCAAGAGCCTGCTCTATTACGTCCTGGTATTCATATTCAAAATTCGCGTTCTTTTCAATTTGCAGGAATTGTGAATATGCATGAACCGCATATTAATTTTCACACCATTCATATTATCCAAATAAAGTCTGGACAAGTAGGGCTTGCGTGGGACCAAAACAAAGCCATATTTTTAAAACAAGGTATTTACGAGATAAGCTCGCCAACATTTAAATTTGATGGGTTCAAAAATATCAGTGACAAGATCATTACGCATGGCAGCATCACTCAATTTAGAGTGGATCAAGGTGAGCTAGGCTACGCATATGAAAACGGCCAAGCAGTTGAATTTCCGCCTGGCGTACATTATCGAGATGATTCGCAGTTTCTTTACAAAGGTATTATCAAAGCCAATGAACCTGTGATTAATTTTGGAAATATCACACACATTATTGTTAAAGAAGGCGAGGCAAGAGCTATTTGGAAAGATGGTAGCTTAAAGATTCTTTATGCTGGGCGCCATCACTTTGATTCACCGACTTTAATTGTGGCGAAAGATGCTATTCCACTGCAAGCAGTGATCAAGCCATTACAAGAAATTAAAGTGACGACAAAAGATAGAATGCCTATGCATGTCACAGGACAGGTAACCTATCGCGTGATTGATCCTGAAAAATTGGTCAAAGGTATTAATCAAGAAAACCTTGTGTCCGCAATTGAACGTTGTACGGATGCTATTTTACGTCATCAAGTTTCCTTGACTGATTTGTCTATGATTAATCCTGAGCATCATTCGCAATATGAACAAAAGAATGATAAAAAGGCGCCAGGTGCGAGCAGTGAGACTGAAGATTCTCGATTATTGGGAAATAAAACGGAAATGGAAGGTGATAATTATCGCGGAAAATTATGTCATAATGTACAAAACAAATTGTCACAAGATACTTCAAAATGGGGTATTGAAATTGTGGAGTTTGCGATTAGTGACATTGGATTCCAAGATAAAAAAGTCGAAGAATCACTCGCCAAAGCAACTGCAGATACTCGCCAGGCCGAAGCGCAATTTGAATTAGTGCGCGCACAAAATGCTACTGAAGTCACAAAAGCAGAAGCCGATGCGAAGAAGCAATTAATTCAAAAACAAAATGAAGCGAATATCCAAACGCTAAAATTTGAGACGGATGCGAAAAATAAAATCGCTAACGCCCAAGCGGATGCACAAGCAAACTACATTAAAGCAGAGCAAGAAGCGAAAGCAAGTTATATGAAAGCAGAAAAAGAAGCGCAAGCGAGTGTTGCAGCACAAAACGTCAAAGCCGATGCTGCATTGCATCAAGCAAAAGCAGAAAGTGACGCAGCAAAAGCGCGGGCAGAAGGTCAAGTAGCTTTAGCAAAAGTACCATTAGCACCGCTTCAAGATAAAAATTATTTCGAACTTGAAAAATTAAAGTTACAAGTTGAAATAGCAAAATACGAAGCTCAGAGAAAGGTGCCTGTTGTTTCGTTTAGCGGTGATGGATCAACGCGAGCTGCTGAATCTTTGTTTTTGGGTAAAGGAGATTCGCTGGTTAGTGTTGCAACCAGAGGCATGTTTGCGCAAGCTGTCAACGCTCCAGAGAAAGACGACAATAAACAACAAGTGCTGCCACCGCAGGCTTCTCGTTAAGCATTTGCTATGTGATAAATCCGTCTTCTCAGAAGGCGGATTATTTAGGAATTGTTAATTCCAACGATAAGTTCAATATTATGTTGTTCTGCGCCGATTGGTTTATTCTTTTTAGGCTTAAACAAGCTGTAATTCTGCCATATATTCACAGGTTCATCTAAAAATGCATTGATGCGAGGGTCTTGGATATTGTTATCTAACGCGCGCATTTTTTTCTTGGCAACAGTCATTAATTTGCTCCATTCAGCTGATACTTGTTTCGATTTCCAACGTGACGTTGCACACAAACAAGAAGACACATTATCACGTATAAATGAATTTTCATTTTCCATGTCCTCGAGCTTTTCGATCGCTAACATTAATTCATTCGCTGTGGTTGCGTTGTTGAAAATGTTTTTTAGCAAAGTAATAGCAGATGAAATTCTTTTTGGAAGGCTTTCATAGAGTCGAATGTCATTCAGATATTCTATCTTCTGTAAAAGAGAGAGGCGATCAAATAATGTTGGTCGCACGCAGCTTTTTGGATGAAATTCTGAAAACAGGCTGTGATCAGAAAAATATAACAGAACATCTTCACGTTTCATTTTATTTGCAAGATAATATGCCGATTGATAGTTGTCATTGTCTCTCCAAAACTCAGCGCAGGGTTTCAGTTCACAGAGTTTTTTAACTAACGATAAAGCATGTTCTCCCGCTTGTGCAGCAAAATGAATTGGATAAGATCCATTCAGACGAATATTTTTATTGACAGTGGGTGCTTTGGTTAATAACTGAGAAGCAAGATCATATTGTTTATCTTTAAGTAATTGTGTTAACACGGTGCCTAGTTGATAGTAGCTATTGAATTGACTATAAAAGGAAGGTAAAGAAAGAAAGTATTCGACGATAGACCAACGATGATGATTGGTGGCCGTGAGGATTGGAATTTCTCCGGCAAGATTTCTTAGGTTGAGGTCTGCTGGTGGTGCAAGTTCGCATAATGCTTTGATCAGATCTAGGTCGGGCTTTTCAGTCAATATGGCTAAGTGGATAATGGAATTTTCAAAATCTGAATCACGCCATGCATTTATGTCAGCGTCGGGTCTTTTTTGTAATAGTAATTTAGCAAGAGTAAATTGTTTGCGCTTTACTAAATATAAAATTATGCGTCCAATCTGATTTAGCGAAAAGGATGAAAAAATATCGAGTGTAGTAATGACATAGGTCGAGATGTCGATCTTGTTCTGCGATAAGATGAAGAATAGTGCCGACATTTCGTCATGTTCAGTTGAA
>Ga0207030_1036_pt1:5000-32207 | contig 32207 bp, 33 predicted proteins | sample Alteio_BWMinCont_40_FD_153260 | JGI IMG/M metagenome (GOLD analysis project Ga0207030, IMG submission 153260) | Enriched cells from forest soil in Barre Woods Harvard Forest LTER site, Petersham, Massachusetts, United States -... | ecosystem: Environmental > Terrestrial > Soil >... | reverse complement strand
GGGTTGTCTGCCCCCCGTCTGCATTCTTCCATGTGCGCTTGCGGATAGACATGATGCCCTCAACCGACAGATTAGCACCGGCATCGCCGGGTTTCATCGCAAAAACCCTTGCAGGCCGCCGCGTTACCGACCGTTCCCATCTGTTCCTATTGGATTCTATCCGAATGGCGGTATATATCAATCGGAGTTTATCCGATTGAGGAGATTTGTTCTGAATGGCCGGCCCGGCTCAACTTGTTGAGACCCTTAGTCTTGTCACTGGCGTCCCCCATGCGACGATCGTGGACATCGATCGCAAACTGGTGAAGGGAGGTCTGCGCACGAAGGGCGGACGCGGATTGCATGCCGCGCAGATGACGCCCCTCGATGCTGCCCGGCTTTTGACCGCCGTTCTCGCTAGTACTCAGGCGAACGCCGCCGCCGAAGCCGTCGCACGATATGGGCAGACCCGGGTCGATAAGGCACGATCAAGCGACACCTTATATAATGAGGCGAGGCTCGATGACCTTTCGTCCCTTCCTCCCGGGCACAGCTACGTCGACGCCCTTGCTGCATTGATCGCCTCGGTCTGCGACGGCGCATTGGCCAAGCTCATCTCGAAGGCCGACGGCGAGTGGCTGCCAAACATTGAGGTGTTCGCTTTCACCCGCGCCACGCGTGGAAGGATTCGCGTGAGTGGACTGCCAAATGGACTCACCGCGAGCGTTGAATACGCGTTGACCGGTCGTGCTCGATTGAGCAGCCGGAAGATCGCTGCTTCTCGTAGTTCTACCTCGGCGGATGAGCCGCTCGGTGACTTGGAGCAATCCCGTCGGGTGACGGAGGCCACCATTCTCGCAATCGCGAAGCTCTTAGCGGAGAGTCCCCATGAGTGACGAACTATTGAAAGTTGCAGAAGACTTGCTGCACGGGGCCGACGAGATCGCTGAGTTTTTTTACGGCGACAAGGAGCAACGGCGGAAGGTTTATCATCTGGTGGCAACGTCGAATTTGCCGGTTTTTAAGTTAGGTTCGATGATCTGCGCCCGAAAATCCATACTGCTCAAATGGATCGAGGAGCAGGAGGGACACCATACCCGAGAGAGGCGCAAACAAGCCTAAAAATGAGAGAAATCGGGAAGGTTTGGGACTTCTAGACATCCTGATTGACGCGTGACCGGCAGAAGAACATAATAAGAACATTCCTCGGGTTCGTCCGGAAGGAAAACTGCATAATGGATTGCGGAGCCACTCATTAATTGAGCGATCTGGCCTACGGGTCAGCCTCAAGCCGGGTTCAAGGCAAGCACTCCCATCTGCCGCCGAGGAAGCGCCCTTCGCGCGAGATGCGCTGGGGTATCAACAGCAGCTTGGGAGACTAACAATGGAACCGCATTTGGTACCAACCGACCCGTCACAGGGCATTGCCGACGATCTACTTCGTGGAGCCGACGAAATTGCCGAATTCATTTTTGGAAAGAAGGGCGGCCGGCGCAAAATCTACTATCTGGCGGAGACGTCGCACCTTCCTGTGTTCCGACTCGGCGCTGTGTTATGCGCACGGCGTTCAGTTCTGCTGAGATGGATTTCGGGGCAGGAAAGTCGGGTGCGCCCACCCCCACAGTAGGCAAAGCGAGGGGGGCGAGCCACGCTCATGTGTGAGCAATGGATAGAGGTCGTCGGCGAGGCGTGGGTCAGGTATTCAATTTTTTGGCCGCACGCCTTACCGCTTCCTCACCCACCTTGCCTGTAGCCTCTCGCATCTCGCCAAGCGTCGTAGTTGGTGAGAATTGAGGAATAGGTCTTGGGAGGTTTTTGTTCATCGTATCGCTGCGCTTTTGCTGGATCTCGCCCGCTTTCGGAGGGATTTGATCACGATGCCGGTTATCGAGACCTGGCTCTTTCACAACAAGCAACTCCGTCGAATTGGCAATTGACAAGCGGAGTTTGTCAGGATGCTTTCGAGTCGGGTCAAAGTTCATTCTTGGCCGTCGCGATGCCGGGTCCCTTTCTCGCGGTGTTGTAATCCGAGGCGCTTTACCGGCGTTCTGCCTGGAGGCGAGGCTAATGCACGGGAACCAACCCCTGATGCCGAACGTGCGCGCCATCACCAATTGATGGCTAGCGCCGAACATCACCTTCTGGCGGCATTGGACGCGGGTAACCTCTAGTGGGCTATGCTCCGGGCGCTCGGTATTACTAAGGTAGACCTTGGGGCAGGAAGACCGTGTGCGGAAGCCCCTTGGAGGTAGCCAATGGGCTCGCGACGGTTGAGCCTCAGCTTAGTAACGGAGCCTGCATGACACGGCCCAGACACGGCTGTTCGAGGCTCAGATGAGGCTCGTTCAGGTTATAACGAGTGGCGCCCCTGGTCGCGTGGAGATTCATGAGGCCTGGGAAGAAACGCCAACGGTTAGACTTGTCGTAAGTAATGAGCGGCCGGCAAGCCGTCGCGGTGGAATTTGGCCTATTTGGAACGAGCTGCAACGCGCCCGCTCAATGGGCGCGAATTTCGGAGAGTACAAACAAGCTCTCACACTGCTCGACCAGTTCATCGAGAAGTTCAGCCTGCCGGCCTTGGGTGAACCGGGACTCCGTCCGCTTGTCGCTACTGCGATGTACGATCGGGCTGTCACCTACGACAGGCTCGCCGAGAATCGGCACGCGATTGACGCCTACCGGGAAGTGATTGATCAATATGGCGAACACAGCTTAGACGATCGCGATATTCGCCAGCTAATAATTGACGCGTTCTTCAGGGCCGATACCTTGCTTGCCGCTGCTGAAAAAGATGCTATCCAAGATAAGGAAAGACATCGCGAACTCTTCGAAGAGAGGCTCCAGAGAAGCGAGGAATTCGTCGTTCTGTTTAGTCAACTTAGCCTCACCGATGTGGCGTTACGCGAACATATTGCGCATGCACTCTTAAATCGCGCGCATTCTTGGCATCGAGACGGCTTTTTTCAAAATGCTTTATCAGCGTATGGACTCGTCGTCGCTTTTTATGACGGCATTGTATGGATTCAAGGCCCGGAAGCTGACCCAGAGTATGAGCGAGGCAATCCCGCTTTTGACGAACACGTGGCATACGCAATACTCAACAAGGGGATCGTTCTTTATAAATTAGAACGCCTAGAAGAAGCTGTTGCTGCCTTTAGCGATCTAATCGAACGATTTAGTGGCACCAATGGAAGCGGCTTAAACACCCTCTTATCAATAGCTCTGTTTAATATGGCAGGGGCCTTCGCCAGACTTCGCAGCGGCGAAAAAGCTATCAAAGCATACAACCACCTTATTAGTCGATTTGGCGCGTCCGCCGACCCCGCGGTCCTAACATATGTGGCGGGGGCGCTCATCAATAAAGCGGACACTTTGCATTCTATGGACCGCTCCACAGAAGCGGTTGCCACGCTTGACGAGGTTACCGACCGCTTTACCGCAGCGGCCGAGGAGCGCCTGCGTCATCTCGCGGCGGATGCACTCGTCCGGAAAGGAGCGGTGTTGCAATCCATCGGCTTTCGAGACGACGCTGTCTTAACTTGGGAAGAGGTAATCAGCCTATTTGGAAGCGCTGAATCGCAAGTTTTGAATGAGCAAGTGGTTCGCGCGAAGCGCCACATTTCTTCCGAGGCAAGCAACGTCGCCCATTACAACGGCGAGGGTGCAACGGTCGATCTTCTCAGCCTGGCATTCGAGCTCAAGAACATCAGGGGGGATGCACGGCGTCAGTTAACCATTTCTTTTGTAACAATTGTTAATGACGCAATAAAAGAAACTCGCTCTTACGAAGCCTTCTTGATATACATCAAAACGAATTCCGGGATGTTAAAGGAATGGAAAGACGTAGAAGATGTGCCGAGTGGGGAACCGCAACTAGGTAAGAGCGCTAGCGATATCTTGGAGCTCTATCTGGAATCCAGAAAAGTTCCGAGAGGCCTTCGGCCATATTTAACTGATCGCTTCAATGCACTCATAGAAGAGGCACAGGCTGAGATTTTTGTTCCACCCCTTTCGGCGGTCGGCCAGTCGTTGAGCGAGGATGAGCTCAATGCCTTTAGGGCACATGCGGAGGCGCACCCATGGCAACCTCGCTGTGGCATCTCGCCATCGGCTTTCATTCGAAAAGAGTTTGCGGCGTGGCTCGGGCACGGCCTTAAACGTGAACACGTGGTTCACGCTCAGCCAAAATTGGCAGAGGCCTATGGTGGTGAGATACGTCGTCATCCCGAGAACCGTATCAAGGAACTCATCGAACGCCCTCGCAACCTTCCTCCCGGCACTCCCGCAAAAAGGTCTGGTGCGCGTAAGCTAGCTGCGGAGCTATCGCCTGAAGAACTTGCGATCCGGCGCAAAAAAGTCCGGGAACAAACCAGTTTGAGTAGAGCCCGCGCGAAGTCAGCTAAAAACCTGTAGCTGCTCCCGTCGCTCACGTAGTCGTGTAAGTGCACATACTTGCGTCTTATACCGGCTTGGTTTAGCGGTACATTATGAGAAGGCCCGCTGCCGCTTTCTGATGCCTCGCGCTCAGGCAGCCTTGAGCAAAGGTCTGCCGCTATGGTTGACATGCTGGCCAACTATGCCGCTGGGGCATCGATTGGGGAACTATCGCAAACCCACGAAACCTGTGTAAGTACAAACGATTACCCGACATTTCTAACCGTTTCAGGCAACACGCGTCCTCGGCACGCCTTGAACCGTGATACTCCGGTTGAGACGCCGGGGGATGCATCTTGGAGAACGCCGCCGTGCCGATCCGACGCCACAGAAACCCAGCTAAGCCTCTGGAACTGGGCGACCGATAGCAGGACCGCCGACGAAATCACAGCTGAGCGGTATATCGCTCAGCTTGAGCGCGATGCGGAAGGGGCCATGTTCGACTGGGTCGAATGTCGCCGCGCTCCGCATGCTTCTGCGCTGTGGTGCATCTTTGCCCACAAGGCCTTTCTTCTCGAAAAAGCTTTGGCGAAGACGCTGAAACCGCGGTCCTCGTTTGTGGCGATCAAATAAAATGTCGGCACCTAGCTACGACATGATGGTGTTGCACGCGTCCAATGTCGCGGGCGCCGCGTAGCGCGATGCCTTCAATTCGAAATTCGTCGAACAATGGGCGCATCAGCCAGGCTGCGCCCTCGCGGCATGAACGATCGAAGCTCGCCGATAAAAACTCAGGCACACACCTAAAAGTCGGCGACGCGGTAACTGTTTTCTCACTCGAATCCCTTTGTCCGTTCATCGAAGGCACTGGAGTTATCGAATCCCTTTGCCCCAACAATGATCTGTACTGGGTCAAATTCACGGGTGACCCTAATTGCAGACTGCGCTTTGTCAATCCTGAATGGCAAACAAACCCTGAGCATTCCCTCATGCTCTTACGGCGATTTTTCCTTTCGGACGGCTCCCTGCCGCTATTCGAAGATTTTTTCCCCGACCATAGCAGTGAAACGCAATAGGTGGCACCATGGACATGCAGGAAGGTCAACCAATTCCGAAGGCTGGGTGGTTCGACAAGTTTTTCTTCCGTATCGCCGCCGTAGATGAGGACACTTTGCGTCTTTGCCCTCACGAGGACTGGGAGAATGTTCGCCGCGTCGCTGAGATCATGGTCTGCGTATGGATTTATCAAACGACATTATTCTCTATAATTTCGCATCGGATCTTTGCGGCGCCGGGGCAGTTCCGACCGGAACTTATTTTAATATCGTCCTTCCTCGCCACATTCATACTGCTGATCGACTCATATATGGTTATGAGATCGGGCTGGTATCTGTCCGGTATCGCAGAACTTAAACGCGGCGGGATAAATGTTTCCGGTGGGGTATCCGCCCGCATTAAAGCCAGTATCTTCCTTGCCTTTCGGATTTTGCTGTCGATCGGCATTGCTCAGTTGGCAGCAATATTCTTAGGAATCCTCTTTTTCTCGTCTGACATCGACCCGCCCATTCAAAGTGCTTATGTGCAAAGCAACGCCGCTCTGATAGCCGCTGCAACAACGCAAGTCGATGACCCAATAAAGGAGGCCAAGAACGCTCTTGATGCGGAGAATTCCAGAGAGGCGGCGTTAGCATCGCAGGTAAACGCACTTCGGCAAGATCGGATTGACCCATCTGCCAACCGACCGGAAATACAACAGGCGAACCAAGAAATAGCTCAACTTATGTCGGAAAGGGCAAAGGCCGATCAAGCGCTGCAAAGCGCCGAGACTTTCGCTTCCGACGAACTCGGCGGCATTCGAGGATCTCAAGACAATTCGGGCATTCCGGGAGATGGACCAAGGCGGCGGGCCGCATTGGAGGCATTAGAAAACGCGAGAAACAACTCAAAGCAAGTCTCAGCTGCGTTAGACGCCGCGCGTACTCGGATCGACGTATTGCGAAAAGACTCCGCTCCTTCTGCTGAGATTGCCAAGAAGCAATCCGAAAGTGAATTGCCGAGCTTTGAAGCCGCTCTTGTGGTCGAGGAGAGAAAAGTACAGGCTCTACAAAATGAATTGGACCGTCGAACGGAGCACCGTGAAGATGCGATCCGTGCCGTGGTCGATGGGTCGTTAAGGCATATTCCTGCTGCGAGCGGCATCTTGTCACAGATCGCAGCACTCGAACATCTTGCACGGAATGACCCGAAGATTGGTATAGCAATCATTCTGATTGATCTGGTTTCGTTTAGTTTCGAGCTCGCTGCGGTGCTTGTTAAAATCACAAGCAGCGCGCCCACCTATTATGCGGCACTCCTATCTCGTAATGTTTACATGCGAGTGGTTCACCTGGTTGACGGAATGGCGGTGGAACTCAATCGTGGCTCCAGCGAAGTGGACCCTGAGGTTGATTTCAATGTGACATCTACGCCTAGAGGTATGACCGGGCGCGATAGGGGCATGCCACCCGGTTCCGATTCTTTCGGAAATTCAGCTGATCCTTCGTCCCCAGAGGCAAAGCGCCCGAGGGGTCGTCCGCCAAAGGCATCCTTCAACGGAAAGCCTGACAGACCGTTGCCGTTCGGTGATGGCTTTCCGCTAAGCGATTCTTAGCTGCTACTTCAGCAACGAGTTCACGAGGACGATCGAGCCAAAAAGAACCAGCATGAGATAAATGATCTGCCGAGCTTTGCTGCGGTTCTGAAGTGCCAATGGAACCTCCTTGTCTGTCAAAGGTCGTATGTTTCAACCGAATGGCGTTGGAGCGGCGTGTTGCAGGAGCAACTTTCTGAAGTGACTTCTAGCAGCACGTCTCTCGCGAAGTCCGCGCAGCGCCAAGTCCCTCTCGTCGCGCGCGGCACGGTAAGCGGCGGCTCTTGCACGAGGCGGAAGATACCTCAGGCCGGCAACTTTGCGCTGGAAAGTCGCGTCGATATCCACACTTGATTCCTCGTCCTCATCCATCGACGGGATTTCAAGCGGTCGGACAAAATGCATCGTCACCTCTTGGCGCACCGCCTTGTCGAAACGCGACCAACCGGCCGCAGTTGTTTGCTTCTGCGGTTCGTCTGTCACTTGTGTTGCCAGATAAGCAGGGGACCCGGGCGTGGCTGGTCCGGTCCCACGGCTATTCCCCATAGGACCTTTGCCGCTTGCGCCATTCGCCGTCGGCTTCCTCCTTTTCAGCCTGCTGTCGTTTTTTGGCATCCTCGGCAACTCCCTCAAACGGATCACGGGACGGTGGCTCGGCGTGCTGAGGCCGGGGGTTTGAATTCGCGGCTACAGGGCCGCTAAATATTTTGTCGAAGAAGAAAATCAGGCCGAGGCCGAGGTCACTTGCAATGTCAGCCCCCCTCGCGACACCGGATGTGACGCCGCGGTCGATACCTTCCACGCGATCCGGAAACACCGCGGGCTCGCCCCGTTCTACCTCTTCGACCTGCCGTTCTCCGGTGATGGCTTTCGCTTCCTGCTTCATCTCCTGGTTGATGGTGCTCGCGGATACGGTTGTGGCCAAATCCGGCCAACGATCGCGAAGGGTCCCTTCGTCCATGAGTTGCAGAAATAAGGTGTTATCGAGTCCTGCCTCTTGCCGCGTGCGAAGGCTGTGCCGAGTATCCTGCTGATACTCCAAAAGCACCTGATACTGCTCATCCCGGGCTTCCCGTAGCATTTCGCAGCCAAGGTCCCGCCGCGACTCCAACTCCTCCTTTTGCTCGGCGACGAGTTTCGTCTTCGCCTCAGCAAGGAAGATTTGGTCTGTCTCAACCCTCGCATAAGCGTAAAAGTCTGCCCACCGCTCACGAAATTCCTCCCGCACTTCCCGATTAATGATGCGACGTAGTTCGGAAAATTCCGATTTTCCTTCGGCGAAAAAATCTGTGCGCTCCTGACGCTGGAATTCCTTCAGCTTTTTCCATTCATCAAAATTAGAAAGTCTCGGACTTTCTTGTTCATCCGACAAATTGGGCGCCTGATTGGCAAGAGCATTTTCATCTCGCTCAAATTCTTTTTGCTTTTCATGAAACGCCATCCAAGCCGGACGGGTGGGCGCGTCCTCGCGTTCACCGATACTTTCGAGCCGCTGCGCACAATGAATTCGACCATTTTCTTGCTCATAGCCGAGCGCCCATTTTTGCGCGCGGCGTTTGTCGAAATTGTCATCCAGATGAAGGCCGGTTTCGGGATTGACAGTGTTGATCATCAGATGGACATGCGCGTGAGGTTTGTCGTCATGGGACACGATAAGCGTCTGGTGGTCCTGCCACTTCATATGACGAAGAAAATCCTCTACCGTCTCGATCATGTGCTCGCGGGTTGGTGTTTCCTCGGGCGCCCAATTGAGGCTGACATGTTTGATGGCATTTTCGGTCTGACGTCCGCCAGCTGATAGGCCGGCTTCCTGCTTCAGGAGCTCTGCGCTTCGCGCCGTCCAGAGCATTTCGTCGACGGCTGATGGAACATGGTCATGGGCGAGGTTAAGCGTATGTGTCCAATCCACACGCTCGTCGCTTTGTGCTTTTGCGTCATGCGTCAAATAGGTGGCAAGGCCCTGGAAAGACTTGCCGGCATTGTGAATGCGAACGATCATCGCGCAACTCCGCGTGAAATCAGGCGACGGATATCGCGGAGCAGAGGCTCCAAATCGGCCGGCGGCGACCCTCCATATCTATGCACGTGGCGAACCAGCTGATTAAGGTTGTTCCCAATCCGGCTAAGCTGCGCATAGATGAGTCTTCCCACAGAATTATCCGGCGGCGTCGTTTGGGATCGTTTGGAATTCTCGTTGAGCACAAGGGCACGGCCAAAATGGACGGGGCGCATGCCGACTGACTCCGCACGTTCCTTCACTCTCTCAAACTCAGATGTTGTCAGGCTGAGGTTGAGCTGCTTGGTGCGTGGTTCGGTTTTGGTCGGCCGGCCCATAGTTGCTTCCTTGGCAGAGCGCATGCGTCCTGGGGCTTGGGGGCATCGCTCTCGCCCCCAACGAGAAACCTTTTGCCTAGGCAAAAGGACATCTCGCTACCCTCTACCGCCAACTTATTCTTTGGTCCTTCAACCTTCCATCGGAACCATTTGCAATTCTCGATAGTTGCCAATCATTCTCATGATCTATAACTTCGCAACTCAAACTTTGATGTATTCCAATTCATTATCATCTATTGCCACAAAATTACACTTGCTCCCAGCGGTAGATGAGAATTCTATCAATACCAATCTTTGTCGGACATTAGTCTTACTCATCATCATCGCATCGCAATAGACTAGTTCGGCATGTCGAAATGGGACCACAGCTCACATGAGTCTGTTCAAAACTACGGAATATCAAAGGTGGGCATCTCCACTCGGATTCTCGCAAACGCAGCAGCATCTTGGACTATCTGCTCTCGATAGCAGGAGCCGTGAGCTCTATGAGAAAGCTTTGCCGCGCCGTATCTCGGGGCCACGCTTTGTGCAGGATCGTCCACCGCTCAATTATTGGATGTCGCCGCATGATCTATTGCGATACAGCTTCCTGCCCGGCCAGCTCATCTTGGGTAAGTTCGGCGGAAGATTTCTCGGCTATCTCGACGATAGGCCCATGGTCACGATCGCGGGCGCGCGGGCCGGCAAAACCTCGACCATTCTTGAACCAAATCTCTGCCTATATCCCGGCTCGATGGTCGTACTGGACCCCAAGGGCGAATTGGCATGCACCTCTGCTTTACGTTCGACGCTGGGCCATAACGTTTATGTGCTCGATCCCTTTGGCCAGTCGGGGCAGGCGAGCGCTTGCTTTAACGCCCTAGCGGAACTTGATCCCGATAGCTGGACGATCATCGATGATGTCGCCGCCATCACGCATGCGCTCATCGTCGACGATGGCGATGCGCGCTCGAAGCACTGGAACGACAGCGCGCGGGCCCTGTTGGGCGGCATTATACTCCTGACGTTGACGTTGCCAAAAACCGAACGCCATCTCATCACCGCGCGCGAACTTCTGTTGTTGACGAATCCGCGGCTTGTGGCCGCGATGAAGGCACGGCCGAAATCGACAGGCGATGGCGATCAAAGTGCGGAGTTCTATAACGCCAATAGCGCGGGCATAAATGCCTTGCTGACGGCGATGTCCACGGCCGGAAATAAATTTGATGGAACACTTGCTGCCACCGGAAATCGATTTCTTGGCACGCCGCAGACCGAGCGCGGCAGTATTTTTTCAACGACTGCTGCACAGACCGATTTCCTCGATAGTCTGCCGCTCCGGGCAATTTCCTGGCATTCTGATTTTCGGCTTGCAGACCTTCGCGGTGACCGGCCGACGACCATTTATCTCTGCCTTCCCGTCGGACGTATGGAAAGCCATTATCGGTGGCTGCGCCTCGTCGTGCAGATGGCGTGCACGGCGTTAGAGCAAATGGGTAGTTACCCGAGGGACCGTCCGCCGATTCTATTCATGATGGAAGAATTCGCGACGCTCGGTCACATGGAAATCATGGAGCGCGCTGCTGCTTATTTTCCGGGATTTGGCGTTAAGCTCTGGGCTGTTTTGCAAGACATCACGCAGCTTCAACGCTATTATGGCAAAAGTTGGGAAACATTCCTTGGCAACGCCGGTCTTGTGCAGTGCTTTGCGAATGGTGATCAGCCGACGCTCGAATATATCACGCACCGCCTTGACAACCTTATCAGGCCTTTCGAGTTGCGCACGGCCTTTTCCCGGCAGCGTTTCAGCCAGTTGCTCATGATCGAAGGTGAGCGGCCGGCTGCGGCGATCAGACTTGAACATGAGGATGTTGCAGCGATCCGCGCGCATATTTTGCGGCAAGCGATAACCGGATAGCAGCGCTTCTCTGCCCGAGAGTTTTTTGCATCTTTACTGAGGTCGGGACCATAGCTGCTGCATCGCGTCCTGGAGATGCGCCGCGAAGACTTCCATTATTCGGTCCTTTTCATCGAAGCGGCGAACAATCAAAAACTCGACAAAGCGTGTGCCATAGATTCCGCATAGGACCTGGTTGCCTTGGTCGTCGGGGCGCAAGGTGGGGAAACCACCTTCGATATGGCGTCTCCAGAAAACATCCTGGCCCTCAACAATAATGCAATCGGGCCTGACCTCAATTCGACGATAAAGTTCGACTGGCTTTCTCACGATAATAAAATTGATGATGGCAAGCGTCACCAGTCCCGCGACCCGACCCCAATGATCTCCAACAGGAGTGTAAGGAGCCAAATAAATTGCCTCGAGGCTCGTGAACGAAGTCCATGCGAATAGACGCCACAATGTATGACGGAGCCGAACATCGAAATCCTTGTAGACGATGAGGATGCCCCCCTCATTTGTGAGGTATCGCCCATAATCGAGATAAGGATCGGGTTGAAAGTCGAGAGAGGGCGGAGAAAACGCGCTGTCTATCGACGGGCGCTCGGTTGGAATGGCGATAATGTGCCGCTTGATCGTCCGTGGCCGTATCGTCGGACGCGCAAGAGGACTGGCGTTCCGAGAATTGTGGGTCGGGCGAGTGATCAGGATGGGGCGGGGCATAGCGTGATATTAGAATTTTCGATCCACGCCAAGAAACGCAATCCTCGGCAAAGATTTGTACTCGATTACGAGGAAAGCTTGCCTGCTTCGGTGCATCCGTCGAGCGATCTAATAGCTTCCTTGACGGTCGCCCTGGGGCGACCGTCTTGGAGAAGCTAGGAGCTACGGCGTCTCCTCTTCCTCGCGGGGTTCGCGCATGACGATCTCGCCACCGTCGAGCGGCAGCAGATTGAGCTTGATGTTGAAGCCTTTGCCGTCTTGGTTCGGCCAGGCTACGCCGATCTTCGTCCAGAAACTCTTATCGTCGCCAGTCTTTCTGACCGCGTAGAGTCGATGGGTAGGGCGCTTGGTGGATTCAGTGTTGGTCATGGTCTGTCCTTTCGAGTTTGAAGGTCGCCGGGTTGGCAACCTCGATGCCCGTGCGTTACCGAGGCGAATAAGCGATGCAGTCCAAACCGTAATGGGGGGCAGCCCGTAGGGGGGCACCGTTCGGTTTTGACGGCGAGCGCGCCTCGGTAGAAGCGGGCATAGTCGGAGGTTGTTTGCCTGGCGTTACATCGGGAAAGGACAGACCATGACGAACACAGAAACCACCTTGCCCGATCAATCACCACAGATAACGTCCGGCAATCAACGATAGGGAGCGAATGACGTCGAGTGCCGCAGCCAGAATTCAGACCCGTGGAAAGCCCGGGGCAATGGAGATTCAGGGCCGCGGTGGCGAATGACTGTTTGGCATGGTATAGGCCGGTTATGGAGTAGCCCCGCGATGTTCGATCATCCGAAGATTCAGACCTATGCCTTTGAGGACATTCCGCTCGACCAAGATTTGAATATGATGGACGAGAAGTGGATGGCCGAATCCGAAATAGCCTTGATAGAGTCCGTTGAGGAACGTGGCGATACTGCATATGCGGTCGGCTATTATTCGCCTGCGTCGGCTCAAGCCATCGGCCCGGATTCTGCAGAGCTGATATGGTATCCAAACATCCATGACCGGTTTCACCAAGTTCGCATCATTCTCCCTCGGTCCGCGTTCGTCCGATGTGTCGGGAGCTGGGAGTATGATTACAAACCTTTGATTTTTGTTCGAGGTGACTGGCTTACAAATCTCCATCTACGGTCGCACTCCGTCTTTGCTCTTGTGGACGCGATTAATGTGAAGAGAGCGCTCAGGGATGGCACGTTGACGCGCTCTAAGCTCGTCGAACTGCGCGACCGAGTGGACAGGATTGCCGCCGACAATCCGGAGGTGGCCTTCGTGTCTTTCGCTGACAGCCTCCTTTTGAAAAGCAACTACACTGTCGGACAATATGACAGTCCTATCAAATATAGCTATCAGCCCGAGAAAGTTCTGCGCCTTTTACCTGACATTCGCGCCGCCTACCAAAGTTTGCTAGGGCTTGACATTTATGCCGTCATTACCCAAGGCAGCAACGAGTATTACGATGACGGTCTTCTGCACATCTCTGGCAGCGGCAACCATATTTCGTTGAATAGCCTTGGTTTGCCATTCGCACAGACATTCGCCATTGAGCACGCAGCTCGAGAGGCATTCAAGGCTGACAAGCATCCGCGCGCAGATGTCTATATAGACGAAAGCTTTTATCACTCGCTGCGCTTCAAGAGCGAGTTCGATAAAAATAGGGAGCCGAAGTTTTCTTACACGGCTCCCATGACTACAGGAGACAGCCATTATTTCCCGGTCAGTTTTCGACTGTTGGCCGATAATCTAAAGACGACATGATAAGCCGCGCCGACCGAAAGCAGTTGAGCCGCTTAAGCGGCCTCTGCTTGTTCTGGGGTGTTCTGCACAAGTCCGGGCTGGAGGCTGTGCAAATAATCCGCCGCACGCTGCGCATGGCTAGCGGCAGAGAAGATGAAACGCTTGTCTTGCTTCAGCACCTCAAGCCATGAGGCAATGTAAGCGGCATGGTCCTCGCGAACTTCAGGAGTTATGCCGAGATCGGCGCAAAGAAACGCGCTTCCAAGTTCGGCGACAAGCTCTTCCCGTGCGTAGCCCTCATCGCCCCAGCTTTTGCGTCCCATATCGCGGGCCAGGCGGCTGTCGTGCTTTGTCCAGTGCGTTATCTCATGTGCCAGGGTCGCCGCATAACTCTCGGCATCGCGAAAAGTTTCAAAGGGCGGCATCTGCACATAGTCGGGGGCGTGCGCATAAAAGGCTCGCGTTCCGCCATGGCGAATGTCGGCACCCGTGGCAGCGAAGAACCTGTCCGCCGCTTCGATACGCTGCTGAGGAAGCAAGGCGGAAGCTGCGGGCCGGGCTGTGTAATGTGATGGCAGGCCTTCGCATTGCTCGACATTGAAAACTGTATAGCCTTTGAGGAATGGGATTTCGCGTTCGACTTCTTCGCCCTTGCGGTCCGTCTCGGTGCGTGTGATGCGGTCGGCATAGACAACAAGTTCGCCGGTCTCGCCCTTCTTCACATGGCCGCCAACGTCTAACGTTTGTTTGAATGTCAGCCAAAGCGGGCAGGAATAGCCCTTCTGTTGAGCGGCAGACCAAAGCATCACGACGTTGATGCCCTTATAGGGGATGCCGTTATGCCTCAGCGGCCGAGCGATCTTGCCGATGGCATGATCAGCCGACCAAGGGCGCAACCAGGTGCGGACTCCTTGCTCGAGGTCGGCGATGATTTTGTTAGCGACACGGCTGTAAACGTCCGAGCGTTGCGTGGTCATGGTCCCCGTCTCCTTGGTTGGAATGGAAGCAGCGCGCTGCTTCCCGGGGCCGCGTGAGCGGTGGAGATGGGGGGGGAAAATAGGCTTCTCGGGAGACCGGCAAACGAAACGAAATGGACCGCTCTTCAGGGACATTTTCGTCTTCGTTTTCCGGCGGAAGCCTATTTGGGGGAGAGAAGAGGCGAAGCCTCTCGGCCCCCTCAAAGCCGCGTCGGCGGCCATAAGCTTCTTCGGGCGAGAGACTGTCACCCTTAGGTCCGAGGGGCAGCTTTGCAGGTCGGGTCGCATCCAAAGCCTGGCACCTCCCATTCGGGATGCATCCGAACCTACCCAGTGCACGGTCGGCGGAGACCTCGCGGATAACGCCGGCGATGCCATTGCCCCTGCGCCAAAGCATTTCAGGCAATCGACTTCGCCGCTTCTGGCCCGTCCGTCCGACCGGCTAGGATGACCCATGTCCGATTTTGGCGACAGGTGCCGCGAGTTGGTCGGCTTCTATTTCAGCAATCGCACGCGGTATCCGCTGCGGCTATATGTCGAGGATAATGCGCTCTTTGGAGAGCTGAAGCGTTACGTCCGCGACGGGTGCGTTGACGAGGCGCGGCTTTATATCCGTATGTGTCGGGTCGAAGAGGAGCGCACTGCCAAGCGACGGCGCATTTTCGAACGCGATCGGCCCTATTGGGTCTATGCGCCTTGGTATTGATCGAAATTTGCCTCGGCAGGTACCAGGAGTCAAAGGCCTTCGCATTGCGGGCGCATCGCTAGCCCAAGAACCACACAAGTCTGGCGCCTGTTTTGGCACTAGCCGTGTCGAGGGCTCAACCCAGTTTTTGCTGCTGGGCCTCAAAAAACGTGCGGAAGGCCGCGTGCAATTCTTCCGCCCACATGAATTTTGTCACATTGAAAAATTGGACATGCTTTCTGTCGGCTGGCTGATAATGAAAAACGGCGTTGCGGAATAGACGCAAACTATTCCAATGCTCGTCTATCATCTTGTCGATCGTGAGCTCTTTTATATTCATCTCCTTCCAACCTTCCGCGACAACGAATAGACTCGCAAACCAGTATTGCATGAAGCTCAGAAAAATCTCGTGTTTGCCTTGGTTCCTTTCGTCTCCGCTTGCGAAGAACTCTGCTGCGCGTGCTTTGACTTGTTGGTGCATGAGATCACATGGCACGAAGTAAAACGTACGTAACATCCAAAGTGGATTGTTTTCCGTAGGTGTTGGCATATTTCGTCCTCTATGTGCCCGTCAGACGCGGAAATCGTGCTTGGGGAGACGCGTTATACTCGCGCCAACCCGGGCGTGCGAGGGGTCAGCCCAGGGCGAAAGCAACGGGTAACGGACGCCTTACACTGCGAAATCAAGTGGTTAGGGTGATCCATCTTAAGTGTCTGACTTCTCATCGTTTTACCTTGAATGGTGTCGGGTTTTTGTATATAGTGAATGTCGGGTTTTTGCAGGGAAGGTCACGATGCGCGGGCGTCAGACATTGCGGGACAGGTTGGAAGCGAGGATCGTCAAGCGGCGTGCCGACGTCTTCTTGCCGCGTGAATTCCGCGATCTCGGCGGCGAAGACCAGGTGCTTCGTGCGCTGCGTGGCCTGGTGCGCGACGGCAAGCTCGTGCGCCTTGGCTACGGCGTCTATGGCCGCGCGGAAACCTCGCGCCTCTCGGGTGAGCCGATCCTCGCGGCTCGCGGTGGATTTATCGGCGCCGCACGCCAGGCGCTCGACAAGCTCGGTGTCGCTTGGGAGCCGACAGAATTCGAGAAAGCCTACAACGATGGCCGCTCAACTCAGGTGCCCGTCAATCCCGCCGTTCGCGTGAAGGGCCGCTTCGTCCGCCGTCTCAAATACCAAGATGCGGAGCTGCGGCTTGAGCGATGAACGGGAACGCCAGCTTCGCGAGGTCCAAGCATACTTCCGACTGCCGAGCATCGGCCTCGTCGAGAAGGACCTCGAGGTTGTGCGTGCCATAGCCCATCGAACCGCTTCCCTCGCTACACTAAAGAAGGCACGAAGACGCCATCTCAAGTTGCTCAATCAGATAGCGTCGGTGATCTCCCAAAAATGCGACATCGTCACCCTCGGACGAGAGCAGGAGCTCGTCCATCTCCTTAATCGCGTTTGGAAGGGTTAGCCATGGCACTTCAATGTCCGCTTCGGTCAGCCGCGCGGCCACAAGTTTCGAGTGTTCGTGTCGTTGCTTATTCGTCAGAAGATCGGGGCGTTCAAAATATAATAGTTGCCGGCCAAGGTATGTCAGACGTCGATCAGAAAATTGTTCGATGATCTCGACTCGATCAGGCCAAGGCGCATTGTGGAATTGCTCCATTAGCTGGGCGTCCGAGTTCGAAAAGAATCCATCATATATTTGTTGCTCGACATACGGTGATGGCGTGTATTCTTCCTTTGTTGTTTCATAAGCAGCAACGAACCGTTGCCTAATACCCACGTCTTGAAGATACTGGACCCGACGTTCAAGCTCATCAGGCGCTATATCTTTCGCGGTGACATTCATCGGCGCATCATCGGAAGCCATTAAAATCGGAGCTCCATTGCTTTTTATCGTCCGCATGACCTTTGGAGATTTTGAAAGGCGGCCGACAAGCTTAATGTCCGAGAGCGCTGCCAGATCAGCCGGGTCAACACTTAAATCATACACGTAGTGCTCTGACCTATTCTTTGAGTTAACGCCGAGGCTGGTTACCAACCACGAGAATGGGCGATTTGCGTAGAACTCGGACAAGCAAAATATGGATTCGCTTGAAATGTAGTCTTCTACCGCAGCCTTCTGGCTAAACCGCATGAATGATGACCACAATTCTGGCGCCCGCTCTGCGATCAGTCTGCAAATAAATATTGTTGCCTCAACGTCAGCTAATGCATCGTGTGCAGCCTCATGATTGAAACCATTTGCTGGTGCTAGGCGATCAAGTTTGAAACTAATCGGCCCTTTGTCTCCGACGGGAAAGGTCAGTGACTCCGGGCTGAACAAAGACGTCGCCTGCACAATCTTGAGCGCGTCAGATCGCGCATTTCCATTTGTATTGGTTACATATGGCGGATGCAAGGTTTGATAAAACGCCTGCCGAAGCAAATTTTCGTCAAACCTCAATGAGTTGTAGCCAATAATAGTTGCGGGGCTCCAGGATAGTAATTTCGCTCTTATCGTTCGAACCATTTCGTAATGGCTCGGCAGCGAGGGATCAATGAGCTGAGAGCTTGACACCCTCGTAACGCGCATTGCCTGTGGACCCGGCACGACATGCGGGAGTATTCGGCACCGAATCTCGAATCTGTCCAACTCATTGAGCTCTGCATCGGTCCGAATAGCGGCGAATTGTAGCACTTGATCGAACGACGTGTTTATACCGGTAGTCTCTGTGTCATAGAATACGAAACTCATCACGATCTCCCTGACATCGAACGCGGTTCCGCGATTCGGCCTTTCCGATCAGCTATTTGATAATCTGTATTCCAGCATTTGCCTGCTCACTTTGAATTTTTTGGCCAACTCCTCGAGTGGCCGTTGATCATCAATATCAATGACCCTTCCCTTGAAAAACTCCGCAATTAATGCCTCCGGCATCAGCAGTTCCGCGGCAAATTGGTTGGCTTGAACCTCAAGTCTGTCTGTTCCCGTCGCGGATTTTGAGTCCCTCCGAAGAACGGTGTATTGCTTATCCACGTGCACTGACTTCGATATTATCTCCTTATGGAGCTCGTGGTGACCAATCTCATGGGCAATCGTGAATCGCTGTCTGTTGGGATGATGAAGGGAGTTGACCCCGATGATCGCCGTATCGCCTTGCATGTAAATCATGCCCGACAGCTCTTGGTCGAGTGGCGAGAAGCGTATTTGAATGCCAAGCAACTTGGCGACCTTCTCAACGGGGACGGGGGCTGTGCGTAAGCCCATCTTGTCAATAAGTGCTCTAGCGCGTGCGCGCGGGTCACTATTTTGACTTAATGCCATGTCGTCCTCCGCGTGCCGTTGTGGCCTCTAGTTGAGTGTCTTGGAGCATCCGAGCAATTTGCCGCTTCTGCTCTGGCTTGAGATCGGACGGTAACGGTAGCCCCGCCCACTCAAGCTCGTCTAGCTCGCCCCCAACCGGCGGCAGCAGGTCCGTCGGCTTAAGTTGCAGAGCATTCGCGATGGCGTAAAGCTGGTGGACTAAGACTCGCTGGCGCCCAGTCTCTATGTTCGCCAGGGATGCCCTCGAAAGTCCAAGCTTTTCTGCAAGGCGCTCCTGCGTAATGGGCAGATTGTTGCGTCGCTCCTTTATTAGGACGCCGATTCGCTCGTAGATGGGCTCTATCTTCATACGATGTAGATAGGGAATATCAGCTACCCTGTCAACCACGCAAACATGTTTGTGTCCTACACGTTCATACAGTGCTTGCCACTTGACATTGCGCCGGGCCTTTGCTATGTAAGCGGTGACGCCAGAAGTAGCTGGCCCTGCAAATGAGGTGACTGACGATGGACGGCAATCATGAAAAGCTTGAACCGCCTGACCCCAAAACGGCGAGCGTGGGAAGCGTAACCGGCGCGGCCGATGCCCAGGCGAGTTCGTTGACGCAGATTGTTGACGCTGAAGAGGTGATCGAAATCCTGTTCGCGGTTCAGGGGCACCGGCAACACTTCGGGCAGCGGGTCTCCCGAGCAAGCACGGTGATGGAGTTTTCTACTATCGCCGCGGTAGCAGGTGGGCTTGAAGGCGAAATCGAGGTGTTTGTCGAGGACGTCGAGGTGCCGCTGGATGGGTCTGCCATCTTAATTGAACAGCTTACTGTGGAGTTTTCTCCCTTGCATGTGGCGCGGCGCCACACGGAAATCGGGGCGACAGTTGAGTACAACGGGCAGCATATCTCCCGCAAGTTCCGGCCGAGCGTCACGATTGAACGCGTTATCAAGTGGGCGATCGGCCCAGAGGGATTCCCCAACTTGGAGGGAGATCCATGCGATTTTCAGATGAAACACGCGGGAGAGATTCTGCCACCCGATCTGCATGTTGGGCAAATTCCGCATCCGCACCATGAGGTACGCCTCGACCTTGTTTTCAAAGTTAAGCCGCAGGGCTAATGGCTATGGGGCTCCATCAGCAAGCGCTTCTGCGCGACCTACAAAGCCCGACGTTTAGGGTAGGCGTACAGCGTGGCAAATGGAGACTCATGGGTCTCCATTTTCCGTTCGCGCTATTTTTCATTACGGCAGCTCCGCGACAGAATGGACCGGCTGGGTTTCTGCTACGCTCTGAATGTAGTGGCTACTCGGGAATAGCGCCAACGTCGCAGCTGTGGCACGGGGGCAATAACGCCGTCCTCGATGTCTTGCACCGACCTCGATCGGCACAGGATGTCATGGTCGCGTTCTCTGCTTGGGGTCAGTGTCTATACCATCCGATTGATCGTCTTGCACGTGATCACTGGCCGGGACAATTTTTGGAGAAGCAATGGCATCCGCACCATACAATCACGTTCTTGACCGAGACTGTCTATGATCTTCTCCATACGTCAGAATATTCGCATGCTAATCTTCCAGCCGAAGCCCTTAATGTGCCGCCGGAGTTTGTGGAACCACATCCTGCGTGAGCTTAAGGCGCGTGGCTGCGGTGAGCGCGAAAGTGGTGGCTTTCTTTTGGGGCGCAAGGATGGTGATACGCGCGTTATCAAAAGCTTTCTTGCCTACGATGATATCGATCCGAAGGCTCTTCGGGGTCATATTGTGTTTGATGGCTCCCGCATGGATTTCGTTTGGAGTGAGTGTCGCCGCCTCGGACTTCAAGTCGTGGCCGATGTCCACACACATCCGGGAGGATATCGACAAAGCAAAACGGATCGCGCGAACCCAATGATTCCGGAGCGCGGTCACTTGGCCCTTATCATTCCCAATTTCGCTGAGAAGGTGTGCTTACCAGGTCAAATTGGTATCTTTGAGTATCGTGGTCGCGATGGATGGCTGGATCACAGCAAGGCTGGAGCCGACTTTTTTGCCGTGAGGAGGTTTCGATGACTTCGGAGATTCGTGACGACCGGATTCTACAACTACTTTTGAATGGGGACCCCTCGCTCGATGATGGGGCTGCACGACGCCAGCTTGAGCGAGCAGCTCTCGTTATTTCTGCCACCACTGCGGCATCAACGCCTTGGGGTCAGGCTGCTTTACTAACCATAACCGAGTGCGCCACACGCATGTTTCGTGGTGGCGTTTATCTCGCACGAACCTTTAATGAACCGGTCATTGTGGGATGCCGCATGCCGGTACCGCTGCAAAGGTTGCTAATCGACGCAGGTTGCCATGCAGAGCAGGGACCTGATCATGCTTTCACGTTACATGTTGGTACGGAAGCACTGGGCGCGCATCAATCCTTTAGGTGTTGGGCAGATGGGTGGGTCGCAACGGTTTCGCCACGGCCGCCCCGTGATACTCCGCTGCCAGGAAATGAGATCAGTGGCGCCCTTGTGGGCGCGCTCGCGGTGTCGGAGATTTTTCGGTCTATTGTTTTGGGCGACCTACGTGCAGCGAAAAGCACGCAACGGCTCTCTGCATTGACTCCATCGACTTCCGAGGCGAGTGGAATGCAAATCGTGCATCTTCCTAGTCGCTTGTGGCTCCTTGGACTTGGTAATTTGGGCCAAGCGACGTTATGGGTACTGGGTTTACTACCATATACCGATCCAGGTGCGGTTGAATTGGTGCTACAAGATTTTGATATTAGTGGTCCAGAAAACCTGGGTATTCAGTTGCTGACTAAGCCCTCGTGGCTTGGACGAAAGAAAGCGCGAGCCGCCGCGGATTGGGCGGCGTCAAGAGGATTTCAAACAATCGTGACTGAAAGGAGATTTTCCGGGGAATCTCGCCGGTGCACCGATGAACCAGGGCTAGTCCTTGTCGGAGTCGATAATTTGGCAGCGCGACGTGCTGCGGCCGCAGATTGCACCGGGTTTGATCTTGTCATCGATGCGGGTCTCGGTGCAACGCCAAGCGAGGTATTTGATATTCGCGTACACAGCTTCCCAGGATTTCGAAGTTCTGGAAATGCGTGGCCTGAACCTGCGCCGAAAGAAGAACGGCCACTTGGACCGACTCTACGCCGTCTTATATCTGACGGTCGCATTGATATTTGCGGCGCTATGCGAATTGCCGGCCAGCCGCTTGGAATCCCAACGACCGCCGTTGCGGCGGCTGCAATCGCGCTTGCACAAGCGTGTCGGGCAGTCAGCGAAGGCAACTACTGTGATTTGGTCGATGTTAGCCTCACGGGTACGCGGCGTGCCGTAGCGCATGAAGCCACGCTGCAACGGCCGGGTAGCCTGCCATTCGTCGCTGCGAGATAGGCAGGCAATTTAACCGACATCAATCCCTGGCATCGAAGGTTGATTGAACTTGAGCCGCTTCCGGCTATCAAAGAAGGCCCTTCGGCCTCCTAACGCGCCGACATAGAGGGTAGCTGAGTTGGTAGAAAGTATTCAAAGAAGGGAGCGATACTTGGATCAGCAAAGAAACTGGAACGCCTGACATAGCTGATAAGCGCACAGTTCAGATTATCGCTACAGGAGACGGCTATCTATCTATGCGCTAAATGACGTCCTGTGCGCTGAATGACGTCGCCCCTAGTTGGCTGCCGACGGCGATACTGGGCTGCCGGTGACAATGATAAGCGTGTCGACGCGTTCACTTATATAAACTGCTCAGCCCTCAGTCTGACGATCTCGGCGTAGGAGGCGAGGCTTTCGGCGTCCAAGGCCGAGTTGGCGACGGCCTCCGCTACTGGCGTCGCCTGGTCGATCACAGTATCTGCAAGCGCCCGCACACGGCGGCGAACGTAAGTCGGCGTCACACCGACATCCTTCGCGAATTCATCCCAGGTGTCCTGTTTGAACTCGCTTAGGGTCGCACGCTTAGCGATCTTCATGGAGAACTTTGCATTGAGTTCCGGATAAGCAACGGTGCAGAGCAGATCATATAATGGCGCCAATTCCACAGACTGTGGCCGGTAGAGCAGGCTAAAATTTTTACCGTGAGCGTCTGCATTCCCCAGGAGCACGTTGAAGATAGCGGCGTCGAGTAAGCGCAAGACGGCATGGGCCGGGGTTGTGCAGGCACGTCGTATCAGGTCGAAGCATTGCCGAAAGGCAGGGCCACCTTCGCTCGCATATTTGTTTTCCGGGATGATGCCGAGCGCCTGGCAGAAATCCTCCTGATGCAACCTACTCACGCGGCCGTCGGCCCCGATCTCACGATCATACCGTTCGACCAGCAGAAAAGTGCGACCATTGATGCAGCGCGGTTCAACCGGCGCGACGGGCAACTTCACGGCTGCGGCTAAGCGCATCGAGAAGGCTTCGTTCTCAGTGGTCGCCGTGAAGCGCTCGATCGGTGGCTTCAGAATATGCGTCGTTGGCTGCCCTGGCTGGGGGAGTCCGATCTGGCCGCCCATCACCACTACCGGCAGCTTTTGCTGCGCTCCTGCGAGCGACAGGCGCAGGCCGTCCTCGCCCGCAAGCATCGGGCGGCGCGGTAAGACATCCAGAATGCGGATTATCTCATCATCACTCAGTGGGTGAAAAGCGGCCGATTGCGATAATGATGGTGGCGGCTCACCTTCCGGCCAAAGTGTCAACGCGCCCGCCACGTCGCCACCAAGCGCCTCCAAAAGGCGAAAATCGTTACGCTCAGATACCCCGAGATTTTGAGCTACGGCTTCCCGCTGTCCCTCGTCAGGCAGAAGGCCGGCGAAGAACGGACGGGTTGCACGCCGGTTGAAAGGTTCTTCGCGCTTCGGCAGCGACTGCGAGATCGGATGCCGCCTGTCGTCGGCAAGCCAGCCGGGATCATAGGCAAAGCCGAGATCACCACTGGTGTCGAGCCGTAAGGTGCCAACTAGCCCATCATCCCACCAGACGGAGAGTGCTTGCGTCATGGACGGGCCAGCCTGGCTTGCAGATTACCCCGCGGCACAACGCGGCATTCGAGGCCGAGCGCCTCGAGGACGGCGAGGGTTTTGCCGAGCTGCACCGTCGGCTTGCCTGCCTCCAAATCAACAACAAAGCGCGTGCCGACACCTGCGGCAGCAGCCAAGTCCGCCTGTTTGAGCTTGAGTGCCCGGCGGGTACTCTTGATAGTGGTGACGAGGTCAGATTGCGTTGTCATAATGTATTCCCGAACGGGAATATCTCACGATGCGCGCCCGAAAGTCAACAGAAATTTCCCGTACGGGAATAAAATGGCTTTAAATATGGGTTTACGGCAAAAACTTCCCGATCGGGAACTTTTAGGGCCTTATAGGGGTCGCAAACCTATCTGGGCGTCGAACCACAGGCCAGACAGATGACATGGACTCGCTGGCCGAGGCAGGGAACAAACATCGTCCGGTCGCTCGAAGATTTTGTGCCACTTTGTGCCAGTTTTGTGCCACGGAGTTTTTTGCGCGCCATCGTCATCCGCGGCGTATTTCGTCTAACGCATTGGTTTTAGGCGGTCTTCTTTGGTGTCAACCGGGAAGGGGTTGGCACAAACGGAAAAGCCCGCCAAAGGCGGGCTAATACATTGAATTTGTTTGATAAATCTGGTTGCGGGGATAGGATTTGAACCTATGACCTTCAGGTTATGAGCCTGACGAGCTACCGGGCTGCTCCACCCCGCGTTGGCTGTTGGATGCGGCTATGCGGCCGGCGGAATAAAGCGTGTTTATTCTGACGGCGCGCGGTGTGGATTGCATCCAACGGCGAAGGGTTGTGTGTTTGCGTATGTTTGAAGACCTGGCGGCGACCGACTTTCCCATGTCTTGAGACATAGTATCATAGGCGCTGGGGGTTTTCACGGCCGAGTTCGGGATGGGATCGGGTGCAGGCTCCCCGCCATGGCCACCAGGTCGTCAAACATACGCAATGTATGTGTGACGGCAGGTTCTGGTTTTATGTGATGTGCATGGTGATAATCAGTGCTTTCCCAAGATCGTGTTTTCCAACGATCTCATGTCTTGCTTCTATGCATGATGTGTCATCGTATTTAACCCATGCGAACATGGACGCAACGATAACGACCTAGAGCCTATCGGGCGATTAGGACCAGTTAGCTGCGGGCATTACTACCCTTCCACACCTGGCCTATCAACGTGGTGGTCTACCACGGCCCTCAGGGAGACCTGGTTTTGAGGTGGGTTTCCCGCTTAGATGCTTTCAGCGGTTATCCCGTCCATACTTAGCTACCCGGCCGTGCCACTGGCGTGACAACCGGTGCACCAGAGGTATGTTCATCCCGGTCCTCTCGTACTAGGGACAAATCCTCTCAAGTCTCCAACACCCACGGCAGATAGGGACCGAACTGTCTCACGACGTTCTAAACCCAGCTCACGTACCACTTTAATCGGCGAACAGCCGAACCCTTGGGACCTGCTCCAGCCCCAGGATGTGATGAGCCGACATCGAGGTGCCAAACCTCCCCGTCGATGTGGACTCTTGGGGGAGATCAGCCTGTTATCCCTAGAGTACCTTTTATCCGTTGAGCGATGGCCCTTCCACGCGGGACCACCGGATCACTATGGCCGACTTTCGTCTCTGCTCGAGCTGTCGCTCTCGCAGTCAGGCGGGCTTATGCCATTGCACTCAGCAGCCGATGTCCGACCGGCCTGAGCCCACCATCGCGCGCCTCCGTTACACTTTGGGAGGCGACCGCCCCAGTCAAACTGCCCACCATGCAGGGTCCCGGCACCGGATGACGGTGCGCGGTTAGACATCAAAAGAGTTCAGGGTGGTATTTCAAGGTTGGCTCCACACAAGCTAGCGCCCATGCTTCGATGCCTCCCACCTATCCTACACAGCACTCTTCTAATGCCACTGCAAAGCTGCAGTAAAGGTTCATAGGGTCTTTCCGTCTGACCGCGGGTACCCCGCATCTTCACGGGGAATTCAATTTCGCTGAGCCGATGCTGGAGACAGTGGGGAAGTCGTTACGCCATTCGTGCAGGTCGGAACTTACCCGACAAGGAATTTCGCTACCTTAGGACCGTTATAGTTACGGCCGCCGTTTACCGGGGCTTCAATTCAAAGCTTGCACCTCTCCTCTTAACCTTCCGGCACCGGGCAGGCGTCAGACCCTATACGTCGTCTCTCGACTTCGCAGAGCCCTGTGTTTTTACTAAACAGTCGCTACCCCCTGCTCTGTGCCCCCCACCCATGGTTGCCCAAGAGTGGGGCTCGCTTATCCCGAAGTTACGCGAGCAATTTGCCTAGTTCCTTCAGCATCGTTCTCTCAAGCGCCTTGGTATGCTCTACCAGTCCACCTGTGTCGGTTTAGGGTACGGTCTATACGCTAGAGCTGTTTCCTGACGCGATCCAAAAGCCGGGACAATCCGTTAAGCCCCAACAACATATCTCGCGTGTCACTTCTAGCAGGCCCAGGAATGTTAACCTGGTTCCCATCGACTACGGCTTTCGCCCTCGCCTTAGGGGCCGGCTCACCCTGCGCGGATTAACCTTGCGCAGGAACCCTTGGACTTTCGGCGACAGAGTTTCTCACTCTGTTTGTCGCTACTCATGTCAGCATTCGCACTTCCGATACCTCCAGCACCCCTCACGGGTATACCTTCACAGGCCTACGGAACGCTCCGCTACCGCGCACATTGCTGTGCACCCACGTCTTCGGTAAATGGCTTGAGCCCCGTTACATCTTCGGCGCAGGGTTTCTATTAGACCAGTGAGCTATTACGCTTTCTTTAAAGGATGGCTGCTTCTAAGCCAACCTCCTGGTTGTTTTGGAATCCCCACATCCTTTCCCACTTAGCCATTATTTTGGGACCTTAGACGGTGGTCTGGGCTGTTTCCCTCTCGACGACGGACCTTAGCACCCGCCGTCTGTCTGCCGGACTATACTTGCCGGTATTCGGAGTTTGGTTAGGTTTGGTAAGACTTTGGGTCCCCCTAGCCCATCCAGTGCTCTACCCCCGGCAGTAAACATCCGACGATCTACCTCAATAGATTTCGCGGAGAACCAGCTATCTCCAAGTTTGATTGGCCTTTCACCCCTAGCCACAGCTCATCCCCGACTTTTTCAACAGGCGTGGGTTCGGCCCTCCAGTGCGTGTTACCGCACCTTCAGCCTGGCCATGGCTAGATCACTTGGTTTCGGGTCTTCTGCCCGCGACTGAACGCCCTGTTCAGACTCGCTTTCGCTGCGCCTACGCCTACCGGCTTAAGCTTGCCGCGAACAGAAACTCGCTGACCCATTATACAAAAGGTACGCCGTCACTCCATAAGGAGCTCCGACTGCTTGTAGGCATTCGGTTTCAGGTCTCTTTCACTCCCCTCGTCGGGGTGCTTTTCACCTTTCCCTCACGGTACTTGTTCGCTATCGGTCACCAGGGAGTATTTAGGCTTGGAGGGTGGTCCCCCCATGTTCAGACAGGATTTCACGTGTCCCGCCCTACTCAAGGATCTTTGATAACTATCGCATACGGGGCTATCACCCATATTGCCGGACTTTCCAGACCGTTCTGCTACATACACAAAGACCACTGGCCTGTTCCGCGTTCGCTCGCCACTACTAGCGGAATCTCTGTTGATGTCTTTTCCTCCA
>Ga0207030_1035_pt1 | contig 33638 bp, 22 predicted proteins | sample Alteio_BWMinCont_40_FD_153260 | JGI IMG/M metagenome (GOLD analysis project Ga0207030, IMG submission 153260) | Enriched cells from forest soil in Barre Woods Harvard Forest LTER site, Petersham, Massachusetts, United States -... | ecosystem: Environmental > Terrestrial > Soil > Temperate forest >... | reverse complement strand
GTGACTGTATTTTGAAAAGTTGTTGATCCAACAGCTGCGACAACATTATTTAAGACTGATACTGCATTTGTAATGTCGGTATTACTTCCGTTTTGAGGGATATTTGCTTCATAAATAATATTTAAGCCTAATGCATTCGCTTGCGTAATGAGATCTATCCATGAATACTCAACTGTTTGATACGATCGCACTGCAGTAAATCCAGCTGCTTGTAGTTGTGCCATTTCTATGTAGGTATTACTGACAGCAACTCCATTCGCTGTGCCAGCATAAAATACATCATGGTTGTTAATGGCATTGCCGCTGGGATAATGATTTGGACTATAATCAACACCAATGAGTCCAGTCCATGATGAGTTTAAAGTGGATGATTGGGTGAGGGTGGCTAGTGCTGGTATGTTAATAGTGGTTGTACCATAAGCAGCTGTCAAAGAAGCCGATTTACTGCCGGCGCTTTTAGGGTTAAATCCGACTAACACATTGCAACTTTGTCCTGGCGTTAATTTCAGATTACTGCAACTATCTCTAAATATAAATTCACTACTGCCAGATGACTGTGTGGTGATCATGAGCGGGCTAGGCATAGTGAAAGGTAGGTTAGATGTCAGGGCATAAGTGATAAGATACTTATTACCATAATAAGTAATAGATGGCAGTGTAGGGGAGGTTATTTTCCATGTGATAGGATCCATTCCTGCTGTGGCTGTTTTCATCAGAAAAAACAATCCTAGTGCGCAGTAGTGAAGTGATCGCATGGCATTTCTCCCTTAAGCTGATGCTAGAAAGTAGTTGGCGCTTACCATAATGGTGTTTGCAGATAGCGCTGTTGATAGTCGTTGACCATTACCATACCCAGTTTGAACATGTCCAAAGTATCCATAGTTGTACTCTAAGCTCACAGTTACATTTTTCTTAACGATATAATCTAATCCGGCACCTACCGTGTAGCTAAATTGAGTATTCGTTTGACTACCAAATCCAGGAGAAACGCGAGGAGTCACGCCAGTCAACGCTTGCTCTTGATAGTTGCTTGCTTTATTTATCGACAAACCAGCACCCGCGGTGATGAATGGCATCGTATCAGACCAGCGCTGAATGTCGGCTTTGAATATCGCTAAAATTGTTTGACGTTGAACTTGATATTGAAAGTTGTAATTTTCAAATGTAGGTAGTGAGAATTGTCTAATTCTACCGCCTATTGTCGAAGGATATACATAACTATAACTGACTCCCAAACTATAAGATGGAAGAAAACGATGTGATGTGCTCCAAGTATATCCCCCTAATAAAGATAATAATGTCGCTGCATTGGTATGCGAATAATGGTATTGATCATTAGGCCATCCTGGAATCGTTGCAACATAAGTATTCGTGCTGACTTGGGGAAGTGTGGCGCCTGCATTAGCACCCACAAACCAGCCATGAGGGTTAACAGGGATAAAAAAAGTATTGGAAGCAAATAAAGGTTGATGAAGACAAGTTAAAAACAAACAACTAAGCAGTGATTTCCGCATGTAGCCTTCCTTGGTTACTGGAAAAATATTCTAGTAGGCTACATTGCTTAGATACTTATTTCAAGCATAAATCAATGGCGCTACCTTAATGAACATTAGTTTTGTAAAATATATTTAAAAAGATTCGTCATTATTTACAAGTCGCTATTTTTTTAAGGCAGTATCATGGAAGCATAAATGTTATCGAGTCATAATGCTCATGACAATTTGCTATGTTTTCTGCTATAAAAAAAATAAATGACAAAACCTATCATCATCCAAACAACAAAGCGTATCCAGGTAATAAGGCTTAAATCAATCATCAAATAAACGCAGAAAAAAATGCCTAAACTGGGAATGAGTGGATTCCATGGCAATTTAAATGGTCTTGGTATTTCGGGTTGTCGATAACGCAAAACGATTACACCCGCACATACCAGTGTAAATGCTGCTAGTGTTCCAATATTCACAAGAGATGCCGCAGAGCTAATCGGTGTTAATCCGGCAATTGTTGCAATGATAATACCGCTGAAGACAATAATTTTAATCGGCGTGCGTGTTTTTGGATTGACTGATGCAAAAAACATGGGTAACAATCCATCTTCTGAAATCGCAAGACAGATTCGCGTTAAGCCGTAATACATGACAAGCATGACGGTGGTGAGTCCGGCTATCGCACCCGCAGCGACAACTCCAGAAGCGACAGGATAACCTATATTCATGAGAGCATCAGCAACTGGTGATTTAACATTAAGCGTAGTGTAAGGAACTATACCGGTTAGTAAAAGAGATACGATAATATAAATGGTTGAACAAATCGCAACAGAAGTGATAATCCCAATCGGCAAGTTGCGTTGTGGATTCAGTGTTTCTTCAGCGGCAGTAGACAGTGCATCGAACCCAATGTAAGCAAAAAAAACGAGAGCAGCACCTTGCATGATACCGCTCCATCCAAATGGAAAAAAGGTCGCCCAATTGCGAACATCGACATGATTCACTGCAACAGCGATAAAAATAGCGATAGTCACTAATTTAATGAGAACAATAACAGCATTGAATCGTGAACTCTCTTTGACGCCAATACCTAACAGCAAGGCTAAGAAAAAAATAATTGAAAAAGCGGGCAAATTAATGATGCCGCCTTCGAATGGATTTTTAAGTAGTTTTTCAGGCAAATGAACATGGAGAGCCAGTAACGCATCATTCACATATCCTGACCAGCCAATAGCAACCGTTGAAACGCTAAGAGTATATTCTAAAAGTAAATCCCAGCCTATGATCCAAGCAATCAGTTCTCCAAATGCAACATAGGAATAATTGTAAGCGCTGCCACTGCCGCCGATAGATGTTGCTAATTCTGAATAGGCTAACGCTGCAAACATCGATGCTAGTCCAGCAATAATGTAAGAGATGCACACGGCAGGCCCCGCTTTTGTTGCGGCAGCAATACCTGTTAATACAAATACGCCAGCACCGATGATTGCGCCAATGCCTAGTAAAGTGAGATCAAATGCAGTGAGGCATCGGTTCAGGGTGCCTTTCGATGTAGAGATAGAAGAGGCGGATTTTTTGCGGAATAAGTTCAGTAGATGAAATTGGTTGGATTTCATTGCTATATCATCCTCGTTAACAATCCTGCGCGGCCAAAATAACCACATCACGCTGTCAAAATGCTTTATATTGCAACCACCATGATCACAGTGAGTAAGCACATTTAAGTAGTTTATCAAAAACTGTACAAATGTACTATGTAATCTCTAAATACCACCCCACATTAGATTGTTAAATAAATAAACTAAAATAGGATTTTCTTTTATATAAGATCGAAATGCCCTACAATCGGATCAGATTATATTCCATAGAGCGCGGAATGTTTTTGTTTTGTCCTGTGCTTGTTCTTACTACGATAACTACGTTCTGTTTTGTCACTGAATGACTTGTTAAAAAGTTAAGGGAATTTTGTATGTTAGGGCGTCAAGCAACTTTTGCAGCTCCTATTGGAGAGAATACGACGACGTGTAATAGGCCATCTTATTCACGGTATTTGTGTGCGCCAGATTTTGTAAAAAGTCTTTTTAGTATGCGAGAAATTTTTTACCCGATGTCATTAAAAAAATTGGGATATTGGGGGTTAGGTGCGGGGATTATTGCAGGCGTTGTTGTCTTAGATTTTCATTATCAAATATTAACGAACGCGACTGATTTCCAGAGCATAGGCTTTATGTCATCGATTTATTTGTTTGAGCCTCTGATGCAAACAGTCAATATGGTATTAGCGCCGTATCCTAAAGCAACGCCAATAGATACGTCCCCGCACGAAGTCATCCTGGATATTCATGATGATGAGCATGAACATCTGGTAGAAAATAACCATATTGACATGAATATAGAATCAACTGAATCCTCTCTACCAGATGAGGAGAGTGCGTCTCTTATAAAATCGATGAGGCATCTTGTTAGCGAGATGCGCGAAGTTGCTGCGATAGTTAATTCTAATGCAAAAGAACAAGAAACTGCGAGAACATCTATGCCGGTTGAGTTATCTCTAGTAACAATACCACTTGAAGATGATCATCCAGAGGAAGCCAAGCAAGACGTCTCAGCTGTCGTCACCAGTAAAAAAAAAGCAAATGATGATATAGCAATCATGATTGCTTGTCATAATTCGGAAAAAGTTATTGCAGAAACAATCATATCTTGTTTGAGACATGTTAAGCCCGAGCAGATTTTTGTAATTGACAATGCCAATTCTCTTCAGCCAACAGATAATGCTCGTGAAGTGGTAAGAGGTGTTCATCACAAGGTTAATTACGTCTGGTCGCATTACGGGAATAAGACAGTTGCGCAATATGTTGCAACGCTAATTTCATCTTATCGATATGTATTAACGATTGATGACGACGTGCATTTACCATTAGTCTTAGATTTTTGTACGCATAGAATTAATGACAAGGTTAAAGCTATTTGTTTTCCAGTGCGTGCGATTCATCCGACAAGAGAATCGTCATTATTGGTTGAATTGCAGGATATGGAATATCAATTCTCAGATTTGGCTAAGCTTGTGGAGTCTAATTATGCTGGCGGAGTATCTTTTCCGCACGGTGCTGTTTGTCTTTGGGAAAAGGAAACGTTTCAAAAAGTATTACGTTTGCATGATACGATATTTTATGCGGAAGATGTGAAATTAGGTTTGATCTTGCAACGACTGGATTTCAGAATGGAGCTGGTGGCGGGTAGTTGGTTTGATACGGAAGCGCCGACAACGTATTTTGGCGAAACACCTAATTTATATGAGCAACGAGTGCGTTCATGGGAAATGGGTAGGCAAGTAATATTTTTTAAATTTGTATACCAATTGCTATTTGTTTGGCGTTCGTCAATAAGAGAAAATTGTTTTTATAAAGTATCACAATTCTATGATGTTTATTCTAACTTGGCCGACTGGTGGCGCTTACCTTTGTTTATAGTGATGGGTAGTGACCCAAATTTTTGGTCGCGTATCGCAGAATTTTACTTTTACAGTGTTCTTCCAGCATTAGCATGGAATTATATAAAATTACCCTACTTCGCAGATAGAAAAGATTTGCAAGTTCCGCTGCGTACCTGTTTTGCAGTACCTTTTTATAAGGCGATGTCTTCAGCGATGGCATTTGGTGGAGCATTGCGTGCGGTTATGATTTATTTACCGAATTTTAGAGCGAAGCCAGCGATTGACGAAATTGAAAAAATAGAAACAGCGGACAAGGCAAAACTCGAAAAAGAACTTGCAGCTGAGCCTCAAGATGGCCCATTGACCTTCAAACGAATTTTATATCGTAATCGTTTTTTTCAAGCGGAGGCAAAAGAAGAGGCGTGTGTAAATGCTAGCGCAAATGTTAGCGCAAATGCGGAAGCCGTCATTGCTAATCTGGCGAGTGTTTCATGCTAACGGCAACGACATCATCTCCCGCCACAGACGGTGTCAGACATGCTGAACGACCATCTTATTCACAAAGTTGTTGTGCGCCTAGTTTTGTAAAAAGCTTTTTCAATGTTAGTGAAATTTGTTGTCCGATGTCACTCAAAAAAGTTTGTTATTGGACTGCCGCCGCCGGATCTATTGCAGGATTGGCGTTGTTAGAAACGCAATTTGGAGTATTAAGCGCTGCGACTACCTTTCAGAGTGTGGGTTTTATGTCGGCGATTTATTTATTTGAGCCAGTGATACAGACAGTGAATCTGGTGCTTGCTCCTTACCCCAAGGCAACAGTCATCGAGTCAGAATTTTCGATACAAATGAAAGCGATGATGGGTGAAATGCAACATCTTGTTGGAGAGATTCGTGAATCAACGATGGCTATGAAGGAACATGAAAATCCGGCGCGTGTTGATGAGGCGGGCGATAAAAAAGGGTATTACCGATATTATCCTTATAAAACTCCCAAACAATTAGTCTCTAAAGAAGATAGATCGATCATTCCAATGTCTAAGTTGTATGTTAACCCTGTGTCTAATTCACGTGTGGAACCAAGATCTAATTTCAGTACACAGAGTGAGATTGTGGTAGTCTCACCAGGATTGATATCGATTCCTATCTCACCTGATCCGCAAGAGTGCTCACTTTCATTGCCTCATGAAAAAATGAATGATGTTGTTATCGCTGATGCATCGTTAGAATTATCATTGTTGCCAAGAAATAACAAAAATGATGATGTTGCTATCGTCATTGCTTGTCATAATTCTGCTGATGTCATCTTTGAAACCATTACATCGTGTTTGCGTCATGTTAATCCCAAACAAATTTATGTGATTGATAATGGTAATTCACTTCAACCTACTGATAACACACGTGAGATTGTGGGTGGAATGCACCCAGAAATAAATTATGTTTGGTCGCATTATGGTAACAAGACTATTGCGCAATATATTGGGACTATGCTTTCTCCTTATCGTTTTGTGCTAACGATTGATGATGATGTGCATTTGCCAGTTAATTTGGATTTTGCGACGGATAAAATTAAAGGCAATGTTAAAGGTATTTGCTTTCCTGTGCGCGCTATTCATCCGAGAAAAGAAGGCTCATTGATTGTTGAGTTGCAAGATTTAGAGTATCAGTTTTCAGATTTAGCTAAGCTTGTTCAGTCTACTTATGCTGGCGGTGTTTGTTATCCGCATGGTGCTGTATCTCTTTGGGAAAAAGAGGTTTTCATGGAAGCACTACGACAGCATGATACTGTTTTTTATGCGGAAGATCTTAAGCTAGGTTTGATACTACAGAAAATGGGTTACACAATGGTATTGGCTGCGGGAAGTTGGTTTGATACGGAAGCTCCTACCAGTTATTTTGGCGAGACACCTAACTTATTTGAGCAGCGCGTTCGCTCCTGGGAAATGGGCAGGCAGGTTTACTTTTTTAAGATAATTGAACCATTTTTTACTGTATGGCGATCGACATTTACTGAAAATTGTTTTTTAAAGTGGGCACAGTTTTACGATATTTACACCAATTTTTCTGACTGGTGGCGGTTACCTTTGCTGGTGATAATGGGAAGTGATCCGTCATTTTGGGGGCGTGTCGTTGAATTTTATGCTTACAATATTATCCCTGCGCTAGCATGGAATTATTTAAAATTACCGTTGTCTGGTCGAACGGATTTACAAATTCCAATCCGTGCTTGTTTAACGTTACCTATTTATAAAGTGACATCATCAGCGCTCGCATTTGGTGGCGCGATACGAGCGGTTACAATTTATTTACCGAACTTTAGAGCGAAACTGACGATTGATGAAATTGAAAAATTAGAAACGGCGGACAAAGCTAAGCTTGAAAAAGAACTTGCTGCGGAGCCGCAAGATGGCCCGTTGACCTTTAAACGAATTATGTATCGAAATCGATTTTTCCAACCTGAGGCTCCTGTAGAAATTGTTGTTGAATCGATCGAAAAAATAGGGCGTGCACCCGTATTAGGCTCTAGGCCTAATTAAAAAACAATCAAATAGTTTTAATGTTATTTTAATATACACAGTGTAATATATGTTTTCACATTGAGCCAGATTAGTAAATATGCTTTCATCTCAACAAGTTATGCAGAAAACAGCAAATATGATGCAAAACCTGCAGAGTCAGGGTTGTGATATTGTGGTGAAGGATGATAAAAAATATATCTCTATTCCTTGGGTTGGCACCGCATACCGCATTTTAGATGGAGCTGTCACAGATTTTTGTCATGAGCCGCTTATTTCAATTGGTGAGAGTCCTTCTAGTCGAGAATATATTGTTTTAAATCCAGATAGTCCCATATTAAAAAGTCATTATGATGTAATGATTGCATCCTGTTCGCAAGAATCTGAAAGTAGACTTCTTCAGGCGGTTATTAATGTAGTTAAGTCGGTGTTTTCATCGACAGCAGTAGAGCGCGTCACACAAGATTGGAAAGGATTAAGATATCTATCATCACCTGTTATTTCGCTCGCTGAATTTATTTATAAAAACCCAGGTGTTGGTATGTGTCGGCATCATGCTTTGTTTGCGGCATATTTACTGAGTAAACTGATTCAAGAAGGATTGCTAAAAGGAAAAGTTTATCACGCAAGAGGTTACGTGAATAACGGTGCACATGTGTGGGTGGTGTATAAACCGGATCAATTAGATGATGCTTATTTAATTGATACAGTCTGGAATAATGAAGCCTTTCTTCTAAAAAAAAATAAAGATAAGTTACTTGCTTACAATCAATGTATTGATCAGTGTGTGATTCGTTATTTAATTAAATATAAACAAACAAATCCTCCCGGAACATCATTTTTCTTTGATACTTCAAAAGGAGAGTGTCAGTTTTATAAAGATCAACCTGCTACTCAAAATAATAGCTCAGCAGCCACGCATATTAAAGCAAAACTGCTTGGAAACGGAAGTTATGGACTTGTCAGCTTAATGAATCCGGTATCTTCCAGTGTAAATTATCCGATTGCTGTTAAAGAATTTTATTGTGGGACAAAATTTTCGATAGATACGTCGGATGAAGTCATTAAGCAAGTAGTGATATCTCGATTAGAAAACTTTGTGCAAGAAGTTAGATACAATTATGAATTGAATGGGATAGGTGCTGTGTTTTGTACAGAAGATCCTGTTGTTATTGCGATTGAAGAAGAGAAAAAAATTGTAAAAAACTACCCGCATGCTGTTTTAGCGATGGAGTATGTAGAAGGCTCGCCACTTGCTGATTATAAAATCGATTCCGCAAAAACCTACTGCCAAATAGTATTAGCAACGCTGGTTGCGCTTAGTAAATTACACACTAAATTTATTCACGGAGATATACATGAGTATAATGTCATTGTGAGTGATGATAAAAAGGGACATTTAACAGCCAGATTTGTTGATTTTACGTTAAGTCGTCATCGCGGAGAAATGATCACAGGTTTAGAAGATTTAAATTTACAAATTAAGGCGCCAGAGTTTAAAAATAAGCATTCGATTGAGGCGAACGAATCCCAAGATATTTGGTGCGCAGGTCAGATGCTTACGACATTAGTGAAATCAGAATGGTTTTCGCCTAGTGATTATTCTGAGGTAGAGAAAATATTGCAAGCTATGATGGCTGAGATACCAGAAAATCGATCTTCGTTAGAGAGTTCAATCTGTTCATTGCTGCTTAAGTTTATTCAGATGTTCAGTGAAGAATGTATCATGAGCTCTCTAGAGGTTTTGTCGAGTGCTAACATAGTTTCGGTTGTGAACTCCATCATTTCGTCAGCGGATAAAATTCATCTGTTTTTCACGGTGAACAATTTAAAAAGAATCCAAGCTAAAATATCTCAAGAGGATTACTATAAATTAATTACTTTATTGATTTCCTATAAGCTAGGTTTGTTACGGGGTCAGTTTGATGAGAAGAAATCAAAAGAAGTGGAACATGCAATTTTGTTCGATAAAATTCTTTATTGTGAGCGATTTATTCGTGAGCTATCCGAAAAGGCTCTAGGTAGTATTGAGAGAGCTACTTCTGGTTTTGATAAGGTTAATCAAGATTCTTCATGGCAAGTGGGGCATGGTGCTGAGCGTTTTAAGGAATATTATATTAAAAGCGATTTATCAAATCTTATTGAGAGATTGAAGCAACATGCTCCTGTTAATAAACTTGTTCTGTTAGAAAGCCTTGGAAAAGAGTATCTCATCACAAAATTAATAGACAATAGAGATAAATTCTTTTCTGTTTTTTCAGTCATTCCCGATGTGCAGAAAAAAGAATTTTTGTTGGTGATGAGTTATGATTATCTGACATCTCTTCATTTTGAAATTTACGGATACGCGAAATTGATTCCTTATTTAGAGCATATAACTTTTTTTGATTTTTTACAGATTAATCCTAATAATTTGGGAATGTCGTTAAAACTCATTTCAGACAAGAAAGCATTTTTGCATGCGTTGTTTAAGGCTTACAAATGTCAATTCGAATTAGAATTTCAACCCCAAGAGATGGGAGATCCTGTGCATCCTATATCGCTAGATAAGGCTTTTTATTGCGAACGGTACCTTGATGAAATTTCAAATAATAATGCTAATATCATTATTCGTGCCAAAAAAGGTTTTAAAGCGTTAAGTGCTCCATGGAAGTTGGGCCATGGTATTGAGCGATTTAAAGAAAAGTGTCTGATGGGTAAGTTAGAAAACCTCATTGTAAAGTTAAAAGAACGTGTAAATGAACTTCAGCTTGAGTTACTTGAATGTCTTGGCAAGGATTATGTTTTCGATACATTTATAAAAAGTAAAGCAGATGTTTTGTCAGTACTAAGTGTTATTCATAAAGATAATAAGCGTGATTTTATTCGCTTCATTGGCTGGGTGCATTTAAATTGGTTGACTCACACGGAAATGCATACATATCAATTAATCGCTTATGCGGCAGAGTTATTTAATAATGAATTAGCGCTCGATTTCTTGCGTCAGGCAAATTTTAAATTTGAAACGGCTAGACAACTCATTGTGGAGTTACCGATAGATGTTCATAAATCAGGTTTATTGCATCAGTTGGGAGTTATCCAGCAAGCAAGATCTCAAGGCGGAAGAGAGCGTTACTCGGTGTTTAGGGTAGCTGTAGACATGGCATCGCCTGTCTCTCTTCAACCTGCCAATCAAGATAATCATCGCTCTCCATGATGTTCGAGCCGCTGTCATCCATTTTTTTGATAATTTTTTACGGTCTAGCTTAGGGTTTGACAGGAAAGCTGTGACACCTGATCAAAAAAATTATAAACTTATAAAACCCATTTATTTTAAGGATGAAATCAGATGGAGAATAAGATGAAATTTCGGCAAAGACTTTTTGGTAGTGTTAAGGTTATCCTCACTTTAATCCTGATTTTTCCGATGGCGGCATATGCGCATCTGATTTCAATTACACCCACTATACCGTTTCCTGCGTCAGTTGTTGCCACATCGTCTGCAACTGCTACGTTTACAGTTACGAATATTACGTCTAGAACTAATGTCACTGTCATAGACCAAAGTAATTTTGCTAGTGGCAGTGGGTTCTCTATAGCATCTTCTACCTGTGGTACCCTATTAACTCCTGGACAGTCTTGTGCGATTCAAGTGACCTTGCAAGCTGCGTCTACTGCGCAGACGATGACAGGTATGTTAAAAGAGTGGGCTCAACCGAGTGCTGATGGTGTGCAGTATCCTCTAAGTGTGAATGTTATTGCTGGTTCTACTGTGTTGCCTAACATTTCCTTGGTGCCAGTGAATAGTGCTGGGTTACCCGCTGTGCGAGATCCAATTACGGCACAGCATGCAGGTAATTGGCTGCTTGTCAGTGGCAGCACGGGTAGTTTTCACGACTTTAATCGAGATTTTATCACGGGTCTTTATGTTTTTAATCCGAGTACGACACAAAGTACTTTTATGAGTTATAGCAGTACCAATTTACCTTTAGTCGTCAAGCAGCAATTAACCAGTACGAATCCACAGTATTTAGAAGATGGCGACACTCTGTATATTATTGGTGGGTTTTATACGCCTGATAATGTCAATTGGACTACCTTAAATACCATCACAGCAATAAATATCCCAGGTATGATCAATGCGATTCTTAATAATAATACGAATTTAGCTCCGTTTGTTACTTATAACACGAGTATTCCCCAGTTTAAGGTAACCGGTGGTCAGCTTGGTAAAATTGGAAATTATTTTTATTTAACGTTTGGTCAAGATTGCGAGGGAGGAGATTATTGTGCGCCTCCACCACCAAGTAGTTCACAGACATATACGGATAGTATTTATCAGTTTACTGCTGATCCAACACTTGCATCCGTTACCATTGTTAATACGGTGACACATGCTGACCTCGATGGTTCTGGATGGAGAAGACGCGATTATACGTTGATGCCATTCATGCTGGGCACCACGCAAACGTTATTTGCTCAGGGCGGGCCATTTACTCCAGGCGATAATGCGTTAGTGTGGACGAATGGCATTTATTTTGGTGCGAATTTACAACCGGCTAGTATGAATAATAATTTTATTAATCAGCAAGCCAATCAATATTTATCACCTAATTTATCGATGTATAGTGTTAGTAACAATCAATCGTATGCCGCAACTTTCTCAGGCCTCAGCAACCTGTATTGGGCGACGAATGGATTGAACTACAATAATAGTACTCTGTACGGAAATATTTTGGATTTAATTAGCTATGATAGTTCTGGAAACGTTCAGGAATATGCGAATCTGCAACCGCTGTGTAGCGGACAACCGCTCGCGTCTTGTTTGTATATGGGGCTAGCTGGAGAGTTTATCCCGAATGGTAGTTTTTATGATAGCCGACATATTTTACAGCTAGATCAACTACCACAGAACACTCCAACTTTAGTAGGTTATGTTTATGGAGGTTTAGTATCAACTCAGCAAGCTATTTTCACGAATCCTCCTAGCCCAAGTGTTGCGAGTAACCAAGTGTATGCGGTTTATGTGACGCCTGCTGGTTCTAGTACAAACTGGCAAAATATAACGAATTTATTTCCTGGAAATTAATCAAAAAAAGGCCTTGCTTTGCAGCAAGGCCTTTGTCTACATTTTGACCGCGCAAAATTTCTCACTTAGTTATAATAACGCCTGACATTTGTAATGTCAGGCTGGAACGATGTTTAAGTTCTCTATTTTTTAAGCGACGGGTGAGGGGTGATTTTAAGTCAAAAACACCCCTCATCCGCCTTCGGCGGCTTCTCCCACAAGGGGAGAAGCGAAAAAACCTCAATAGGCATTATACGGCTATCCCTCAACTCCTGAATATTTATGCAGAATAGTTACACCGTAAGCAAGGTGAGATATAGTATAATGGATATACTAGATTAGGAGAGTTCCATGAGAAAATGTCTGCTGGTTTTCACCGTAATCTTTGCTGCTACCGTATCCTATGCTGCTGATGATAATAATAAAGGCGCTGCGCTGCCAGGCCCAGTTGTCTGTGTCAATGCGGCAGCTGATGCTGGACTTTCTCAGCTTGATTGGGCACGTCTTTGTTCGGGAGCTACTTCAAATGGCCCAGTTACTTGTGCGCAAGCAGCTGATGCTGCGGGTCTTTCTAATCTTAATTGGTCTGTCTTATGCTCAGGGGCTACTTCAGATGCGCCTGTTCGATGTGCGCTAGCAGCGGCAAATGCTGGACTTAGCCAACTCGATTGGTCTCAACTGTGCTCGGGCGCTAAGTAAATCAATCAGTCGCCCGCGCAAGCGGGCAGAAGTTTCTCAGCAGCTGCCTATCGTTGGGAAGCAAGCTGCTGGTATGCAGAAAAATAATCCTAGTCAGAAATAGAAAAAACCAAAGCATTCGCATAGCAATTGCCTGTATTCAGCTTATTCGTTACCTGACTGTTAATGCTGTTTAAGCTGCCTTGTCCTAAATAGAAGAAGCGATAACCTACTTCCAGCGGCACATGTCCAAATGCATGATTAATTCTAACGCCAAGCCCAGCGGTTGCGCTGAAAGCGACGCGGGTTTGTCCCGAAAAGATACTGTCAGGTTGAGTGACGCCGCCATCAAGAGAAGTCTCGCTGAAATTACTAGTCTGCATAATGTTAGGGCCTACACCTAGATCTAGTGTCAGAGTGTACGCATCGTTAGGGTTGACTAACTCTTTTGCCGCAAAATAAATTGGATAGTGGGTGACTGAATAACGATATGCAAGATTAGTGAATAACTGTTCTTGAACAACATTACCTTTCACCGAGGTAGGTGCAAAGTAAAATGCATTTAATCCAAATAAAAACTGATGCTGACCGAGGTTCATTCCATCAACATAATAACCCAGACCGGCCAAGACATTTTGTCCATAAGGTTGTGTCACTGTAAACCGATCGCCTATCAAACCTGCAATCCCGATATTTTGTGCGCTACCTTGCGAAGCACGATAGCCGCCCAATTGAAGCATGATGGTTGCTCGTTTTGGGCTAAACTTTGAGAAAAATGAGCCTTGTTGATTCAGTGGTTTTGTTTGCTGAGATTCGACAGAGGGAGAAGTAATAGCCAAATTCGGCGCTGTTTGGCTTGCTAGCGCAGGCTGTAAGGCAAGTTCAGCTAAAACAAATAAGAATAATTTAGTGCGTGTCGTCACGGATTCCATTCCTTCTAAGATGAGTATTGTCATATAATGGCTAATGTTGGGCAAAAATGCAACGTTTTGTAGTAATTAATTTGACTTTACATAGGTGATAATTATAGGGATATTCCATTGATTGATTTGATTGTATACTATAGTAGGGTGTTTTTAAATTGAATCTGTAATAGTTAGCTGATGTTATGGATGAATAATCATGGAATCTTGGTTATTAAGCATTAAGCGCCACTGTCCTTATTTTGGTTATGAGTAGTAGTGTTCTACTCGAGTATGCTCTCGGATACGATGTTGGCATAATAGGTATCGCCGTTTATCCGCAACATGGTAAGGATAGTAAGAGCTTGATTTCTAACGCTGAACTTGCTGTTTCAACTGCAAAAAAGCAAGGTGGAAATCGAAGTGTAATGTTTACAGAAGAATTACCTGCTGCCGCTCATGAAAAATTAATCTTAAAAGTTGATTTATTGGTAGGATATAACAATATGCAGAGATTTGACCCCGCAACAGGTAATACAGTTTTATTGGGGAAAATTGCAGATGATGCTCAGTATCATGAAAGGTCTGTTGCTAATGATCCAAAGGAAACAAATATAACTCCTTACAAAGCTGAAACACTTCTTGAAGAAATAAATGTTATTGACAGCTCACCTCTCAATGGAAATACACCGCTCATACTGGCTATCAAGTGTGGCATGATAGATCTTGCTGTTTATCTTTTAGAGCACGGTGCGCGTGTTGATATTTGTGATGCGCGAGGATTTTTTCCGATTCATTATGCGGCGATGTTACGTAATGAACTCATGGTTCAAGAGATTATTAGATACTCCCCTGAACTAAAAGCAGAAGAGATACATCGCTCTAATAAAAAAACGGCATTTTATTCTGCGGGTTTTGTGCCAACGCATCAAACCAGTGACTGGCTTTTTTCGATAGAGAGACAAGATGAAAGAGGAGATGCGATTGAATTTGTTCCCGATATTACAGCTGAAACCATATTTAAAGAAAAGGCAGCTGAAGATTGTTTGTCATTGCCATCGAATAGTCCTAGATCGGATTGCCGTGCATTTAAAACGAAAAGTTTTGTATACACAAATTTACACTGGCATGTTGTTAGTATTGTAAATAATCTTAATTTATTATCACAATTGACGCCTGAAGAGTTTAAAAGAATTAAGTCAAATTGGGCGTCAGAGATTGCGAATCAAGGGATACCTGTTTTCTCTCAAAGAGCTATGATTGATATGTTTCCCAATGCTATTAATGATGTTAATTTTGATGTCTTGCCTTTGAGCTTGGCTGCATTTATTTCCAAGCAAGTTTTTATTGTTACTCGGAATAAGTTATCAAATACTCTTTCAGTGGATAATCGTTTGGATTCTTCATCATCAAATACGCGGCCTGTTGCATAAACCTAAACCCTTTTCTTTTGTAATTTTTTCCTCTACTCTTGAATCTAGGTTGAATTGTGAGATATGAAATGGCTCATATGGGAGGCTTGCATGAACGTACGCGATACAGAAAATTATTCTTTGCTTAGCGCTGCAAATGATGTGTTTCATTTCATTAAAACAAAACTTGTTGAATATAAAGGAAAATGGCTTGATCAACCGATCAGTGATTCTATGCTCATGGATGCAGCAAAAAATGGTGATTTAGAGGGTGTTAAATTATTATTAAAAGAAAAATCCAAATATTATTCGACTGTTAACAGCCGAGGTTGCAATAATGAGACGGCATTAGCGTGCGCATTGCAGCGTCAACGTTATGATGGTCATGATTATCAAATTGTTTATTGCTTACTCATGGATGGTGCATTGCTGGATGAATCAAAAGATGCAGCTGCGATTCAATGCATGAAAGGCGATGTATCTATGCATGCGCTAGTGAATTTGATAAAAGCTTACAAAGCTTATCAAACGAGCTGGATCGGATATCGCCACTTACAAAAATTCAACGATGTATTGGAAAACATAACAGACTGTGCAGGTGTGCGCAAAGTGATATTTAGTGTTGCGTGGCAAATGATTTTAGAAATGTCAGGAATGTATATCAACTATTATCAAGATGAAACTACGCGTCATAGAGCCATAAAATTCTTTACCGTTTTTAAAGATGATGATGTAACTCAAGATATGATTTTTCATGAAGGTAAAAAAATGATAAATGAGCTGCTCGTGTTGTCATCGCATGCGCAAGCTACAACTCAGCGACGACTAGCAATTGCTTATTTATGTGCGTGCAATCAAAACAAGCACAGTGATTTTATTTTAATTGCATGTTCACAATTACAAAAACAGATGATTGCTTTCAAAAAAGCAGGTTATGATTATGCTGGTTTTGATGCGGATAATCATCTCATTGAGCATATTGCTGCATATGTACGCGAGACTATGAATCCACCTGCATATGTCTCGTTGTTATTTGCAACGAAAATGACTCAGCCAGTTCAGCAAAAACCTCTTGAGAGGTTAAGTTGTGAACCATCAGCACCCGAATTAGATTTTGATGATGTTGATATAACATCAGCTGTTCCGCAGTTTTCTGTGAGAGATGTTTCATTTTTTCAACCAACGCCGAATGCACCTAGTCCAGGTGTTGATATTGAGCAAGAGAAGCGTCTTACTTTAGCCTGAAATCCTTGATTTAGACTCGACTGTCAATGGGAGAGCAGTTGTTTACAGTAAGTTTCTTTCAAACATTTGCTACTGATAATGAATGCCAGCAAATAACAAACCGGAATCATGAGCAATCCTAAGCGATAGTCATGCGTGTTATAAAAAGGGGTGTGGCCGCTCATTGAGCCATTCCAATTGAGATAAAGCAAGTAACCAATCAAAGGTTGAAGTACAGCACCACCGGCTACAGTTGCCATGTTGTTTAAACCTATTGCTGCACCTATGCTTTTAGGGTGGCTATTGTCATGTACGACGCAAAATGCTAACGATTGTCCGCCACCTGCAATGCCCACTAAAAAAAGCAGCACATAAAGTATTGGCATTGACACAGTGCAATAAATAACGACTGTTACTGCAATCATTCCAATCGCTGCGCAAGTCGCTAAGACAATGCAACGACGTTCAATTTGTTCGGATATCCACCCGCTGAGTGGAGAGCCAATACCTATTCCTACCCAAATGGTTGCGCAAGCAAGGGAAGCGGTTTGTGTCGTCAGATGATATGCGCTCACTAAAAATGGAATTCCCCACAAGCCGGCAAATGCTGCGATAGGAGCCCAAATTAAAAATGAATACAGTGCAGTCCACCAAACTTGTGTGCGTCCAAATAATAATTTGAAATTAGGTGAGTGATCGGAATGGGGATGTTGATGGTGTTGCGAAGATGAAGCTTGATGTGATGGAAAGTCTCTCACAATCATCCAAACAACAAACGCTAATCCAAGTCCTAAAATAGCTAAGAAGAACGTACTATGCCGCCATCCCCATTGATTAATGGCAGCAGCTAGCGGAACTTCACCGCCGATAGCGCCTACAGAGCTCATCAATTGTACGAAGCCGGATAACACAGCGAAATGCTTAGCGGGGAACCAGCGAGCGATAAGCATCAATGCTCCACTAAATGAAAAAGCAGAACCAATTCCCATTAAAAAACGCGCTAATGATGCATGCGCAATGCTGTTGGAATAACTAAAACTCAGTGCGCCAATGGCGCATGTTAAAATAGCAATCGTTAAAGTACGGCGCGGACCAAACCGATCATGTAAAAAACCCGCAGGAATTTGCATAGGAGTGTAAGCATAAAAATAAAAAGCAGAAACTAGTCCGACGCTAGCAGCATTTAAATTTAAATCGCGCATTAATTCATTGGTCATGACGCCCAGTGATACTTGAAGAGTAAATTCATACATATAAAAAGCAGCTGCGAGTATGCAAATAATAAAAGCAAGTTTGGAGTGGGGCGGTAATTTTTTCATATTATTCTTCTGTTTTACGAGATTCTAACTGCCGAATCTAGGATTATATCAGTGTGGGCAGAGAAATCACCTAGATATTTTGTCACCTCAGAACTAATGCGAGTATCTTAAAGAAGCGTGAGCATGTCCCGCATTTTGAATCAACTGTTGAGCCTCCTGCAGTTCCTTTAATATACTGCGTGTATTAGTCATAAACCAAAACCCTTGATAAAGTGTGAAATACAACCCTAATTTTGTCTCAGGATTCAAAGCGTTCTCTAACATTTTATTTTTTTCAAGAGAATTAGGCATGTTTAAAATATAGTTTTTTATGACCACTTTGAATGCAGTCATTTTTTTCATTTCATCAGCAGTTAATTTATTTTCACCAGTGAGAACTTTCAAAAGAAGCTGAGGTAAGATATTTTTTTCAGTCAGGATATTGCGAGTTTCAGGATGGAGAAGGATAGACTGATTATATGTTTCTTGTATAAAGCCTCTGTATAAATCTTCAGAAGTATAGTGGGTCATTAGGTCTTGGCAAAACGCAGCGTCTTGTTTAGAAAGAGCGATTGTGAATGCAGTGTTACCGTCGTCTGTTTCTTGTGTGAGTGTTATATATAATTCAGCAGGTGAAAATAGGGCCATTATTGCTAGACATATAGATGTATCTTGATGTTCCAAAGCATGATGCAATGCCGTCCATTTGATGTTGTCAGCTTGCTTTGCAGCGTTGCGCAAATCCATAGGCCATACTTTCGCAATTAACGCTTGGCAGGTCGCTTTATCTTGTTTCATCAAAATACATTGTAATGCATTCGAACAGTCAGTATCTGTTTTCACGAGTGCTCTACTTAATGATTCAACAGAAGCTTTTGCAATCAACGCTTGGCATGTGACTGAATCCTGATAAAAGAAAGCCGTTTGTAGTGCTGTCCAGCCTTCATGAGTGTGTTCTAATAACGCTGCATTTAAAGCCTCAGGACTAGCCTTCGCAATTAATGATTGGCAAACCGCTGCATTTTGTTTTCGAAATGCTGTTTGTAGCGCAGTAAATCCAATATTGTTTTTTTGTATAAGTGCTTTATTAAGAGCATCAGAAGATATTTTGTTAATGAGGAGAGTGCAAGTGACAGCATCATTGTAATGCAATAACGTACATAGCGGCGTCCAGTTAGCCTTATTTTGTTGAACGATTGCTGTATTTAATTCGTGAGCAGTAGTTTTGATGATTAATGCACGGCAGATCGCGGCATCTTGATAACGAAAAGCTGTGTGTAGTGCTGTAGTATCATCATTATTTTTTAAGAGTAGTGTTGCGCTTAATGCTTCAGGAGATACCTTGTCTATAATCGCCCTACAGATGGAGGCATTTCTCTCTTTAAAAACAATTTGCAGATAGGTTGAATCATCATGAGCCCTCTTTGATATCAGATTATTCCATTTAAGAGGTGCTAGTATTTTTATTAACTCATTCGTTATTTCAACGCTTTGTTTTAACGTAAGCAAAAGAAGATCCATGCTATCAACTCTTAATGATAGTGCTAACATTAAAGTATATCGATCAGTCTGATTCAAGTTGATTTGTGTGTGATAGAGGATAGCTGCATAGATATTACCCGCTAACGTTTTAATTTTCTCAGTAGAATGAGAGCGAAATAATAACGATTCTGGATTGTTTTTTCCTTGCATGAACTGTATTAAACGCTCCGTTTCTTTATTTGCATTAAAAGCTAATATAGTTGAAAGCTTTGAGTTTTGAGCCATGCGGGAGGCGACTATACCGATATCTTTTATTTGAACTTCTAATAATTGTTGTAACTCTTTTCTAGATACGTTAAAAAAGAATAATTCTGTTAGTACGTACTGCATTTTATCAGTTAATATTTTTTCACTAAAGTACAGAAAAACTTGTGAGATGAAATAGTCAGGATACGGGTCGTATTTTTCTTTTTGTCCCTGGTTTAATTGCAAAAATAAAATTTCTGCTAGATTAAAATTTTTCACTTCTAAAACCGAGAGAAAGCAGTTGTCAGCTTGATCTTTGCCTAGTCGAGAAAACAAGATTTGCATGATGTCAGAATTATTTTTTTCTAATGCAAAATGAAAGCTTTCTTCGATCGCGACTTGTTCACGTGCGCATATTTCTGGCGTGAGCAATTGACAAATTAAATCAGTTTGTTGAAATAGACAAGCTACGCTCAGAGAGCTTATCCCGCTGTTATCTTTAACAAATAAAGAACTTCCTTCGTTTATTAATTCGTTAGCTGTTTCTGTATCACCTATTCTACATGCCATGTGTAGATATGCATTATACGATTGGAGAGGAATAATGGTTCGTAGTTCAGGATCGAGTAGTAATTTTTTGATGGGTAATAATGCGCTTTCATCCCATGCTTTAAAATGTTGTGCTGTTTCAGGATGTTGATTTAATGAAAATGAATTTTCAATCCAACTTCTGCTAAACGTACTTCTTGGAATAGAAGAATGTAAATTTTGAAAGTTGGGTGTCTGAAGTAAAAATTGTAAATAGATTTTTTTTAACGGATCCGGTATTTTTTCTAATTGACGAAGGCTGTCACTATCGGGCTCTTGAGCTAAAATATCGATAAAAAAACGCTGCAGTGAGCTAAACAAATCGGAGTTTAAAACACCATTAAAACGATAAAAACCATTATCTCCTTTGTCGGCTTTAAACGGTGTTCCCCATTTTGTTAGTAACAATTCTGAGAATAATCGAAAATAACTCATTTCGGCACCAACAATACCGCTAACTTGATTGATTAGATCAGTGAAAGTTGGCGCGGCATCTAGGTCTAGCGCGACATCAAATGCAGCTCTTGTGCGTGCATCAATACAATTACCATTTAACTTTTTCAAAAAACTGCTAGTGACTTCAGTGCTGTGTTCTTTAACACGTTTAAAGCAAGTAATAAATAACTCTACTAATGAGCCCATTAATAGAGGCTCACGTGTCTCATTTGGATAAACCTCTAAGTGTATAGGTGCTAGGTCATTACCACAAAAGTAAACATTGTTTTTTGTTTTGAGAATATCGATATGATCGATAATGTAAATGAGCGTATTCACTGTAATTTCAAAATCTTTTTTTTCTGCCGCGTCTAGATGATATGGATTGTCGTGCTCTAAAACATCTAATTTGATTTGTGTCAGTTGATTTTTAAAATCAAGGTAACTTGGCATAATTGCTCACTACTATTATTTTTATTATTAAACTAGCTCATACCGAGAAGTTTTTTGCATTCTGAAAAAGCTTTAATAAGCTGATCGATTTCTTCTTCTGTATTTGTCGAAGTGACTGTAATTCGAAATGCTTCATTGCCGCGTTTCACCATAGGGTAAGGTGCTAGTGTTAATAAAATGTGATTTTCATACAGAATTTTAGAGGCTTCAATCATGAGATCGCCTTTTTCTAAATGCACAGAGATAATCGGAAACAAAGTTTTATTGTAAGTATCGTATCCTAATTCTGTTAATCCTTTCAGTGCGCGTTGTGTGAGTTCATGAATGCGTTTACGTATATTGTCTCCGCGTTCTTTGTTTATTTTGATTCCTTCAAGTAATGCTGCCATTGCTGAAGCAGGCCCAGCACCGCCTAAATCATGTGGTGTCGCTTGTGAAATGAGAAAATTTCGAAGACGTTTGCTGCATGCAATAAAAGATCCAAAGGAGCCATAGGCTTTTGAAAAGCAGCCTATGTATACCATGTTTTCGAAATCCAATCCAAAATAGTTAATTAAACCATTTCCTTTGTGTCCATATGGATTATCACTGTCAGGTCGTTCGCCAACGACACCAAAGCCGTGCGCATCATCAACATAAACTAACGCATTATATTTTTTTGCGAGCTTATCTAATGCAGGTAAGTTGGTGTAATCACCTGTCATACTATTCACGCCATCGACAGCGATTAATTTTTTTGGAATCTCTTTATGTTCAATTAACAGTTTTTCAAGTTCATCATAATCCTCGGTTGGAAAGCTCACTAACTTAGAGCCGCTATCACGAGCAATTTTACCCGCTTCATACATGGTTGCATGCCCTGATTTGTCTAGGAATAAAATACCATCTTTACCGAGTAACGCAGGGATAACGCCATGATTTAATAACGTTGTTGAGGCAAAGATGCTTGCTGCTTCAGTACCAATTAAATTTGCTATTTCTTCTTCTGCGCGATTAAACAAATCAACAGTAGCCACTAATCGACACCAAGCAACAACAGTCCCGTATTCTTTGGTGGCGTCTACAGCGGCTTGAATAACGCGTGGCTCAAAGTCAAACCCTAAGTAGTCTTGGGTTGCAAAATCGGCTAACCAATGGCCTTTGCCATCCACCAAGTGACGGTTTTTAACCTTGTGCAAAACGCAATCAAACATAGGGCTAGTTTTGCAGATGTCTGATATCAGTTTGCGCTGAGTGCTTAAATTGTTATCGGTGAAGAGGGCTTCAAGGTTGGTGTTCATAATGGTCTATTCCAGTGGTTTATGGCATTGTTGCGTAAATCATTTTTTCACCTCTCCCCTTGTGGGAGAGGTCGACGAGCACGCTTTTCGCTCGGCGGGTGAGGGGTGAATAAAAAACATATTTCATAAAAATGTGTTTTAACTACCCCTCACCCGTCGCTTCGCGCCGACTTCTCCCAAAGGGGGAGAGGTGAAAAAGACTTACGCAACAATGCGTTTTTTTATCTAACTATATGAAAAAAATGATATTTTTATAACTAACGCTGCGCAAATTAATCTCACGATATTGCAGATTTGTCTTTATTTAGATCAATTAATGGTGTACAATACAGTACCTTAAATGATGTGGAAGGTCAATTTAAAATCACGCTTGGGCGGATTTACTCATTCACGCATGTAGAAGCCTAGCGATGACGGTTGTGGGTGTTTGTTGAGACATTACGAGATAAAAAATTAAATATGAAAGAATTATACAAAATATATAACACAAATCTCCTACTACTCCTGACAGCTAATTTCGTCAGTTGCTTTGGCATTGGCATTACGCAAATGTATTCACTCATCTATGTCTATGAAAGAACGCATTCAAACTTTTATGCAGCTTTACAAGCGTGCGCTATTTTTGGATCGGGTATTGTTGCTTCTTACCTTTATGCTCTTCGTTCAAATCACAACAATTTGTTGATTGTTATGTTGGTAGCCGAGATTTGTAGTGGTATCGCTGCAATCGTGATGGCGAGCAGCACCAGCATTTATACTTTGTATTGTATGTTGGTTGTGATTTATATTTTTTACGGTTTCTCCAAGCCATCCTTTCAAACCATGTTGTTTCGTTTAAGTCATGATCCAGCGCACATCAAAAATATTAATGCGACATCTTCTGTTCTTTATGCGGTCGCATTGGCATTAGGTTGGCTAGTATCTCCATTATTATTCAGCAAAATAAGTTTTTCAGGATTATTTACGCTGGACGCTGCAACGTATTTTATCAGTGGGTTATTTATATTTGTATTGATAGCAAAACTCCGTGAAGATAAACAATTACCTCTTCAAAGTTATGCGATTCATGAAGGTAGTGAGTCTCGAAATCAACTAAGTCTTTTCAATAGTTACTTTAAACCTGCGAATGTTTTTATTTTTGTTGCTGTGTTGACTATAGTATTTGCTGCAATTAATGGATTGGAAATGGGGATCTTTCGTAGTGTCTATCATTTAACTGATGATGAGATTGGCGTATTTTTTGCGATATGGATATTGGCGGGAGGTATTGCTGGTTTGGCCCGAAAGATTCCCAAGGTTGGTTCCTATTCTGTGAAATATCTTGAAATAACGACCACATTACTATTAATTTCAGCGACTCTTTTTTCGTATTCACAAAATGTTATTATTGGCGGAATTCTCTATTCATTCTGCGGGTTTTTGTATATTTATTCAGACATTGTTTCCAATAATTATATTTATTCGCAAACAATGAGCTCCTTACACCCAAAATATTTTAGCACAAAAAACCTAGTAACGAATGCCGTGATGCTTGGGTCTTTGCCTGTAATGGGATATTTTGCGGATGCATTTTCGATTTCATTAACAATGATTATAACTGTGTTAATTAGTATGTTTGTTTTAATAGCCAACAAAATGAGTATCAAAAAAATATAAATAAAACGAGTAGCAGCCTATGTCACAATCAAGCGTAATAAATCTACCAGAGTCAATTGGTAAAACAGATAATTTTGAATTTTATTCCTGCTCGCATGGGCGTGAGATTTTAAATAGCGAAAATTTTTCTCCTGATATAATGAATTATTTAGAGGGTGAATCGAAAACAATTCAGGAAGTGATTATAAATTATTTAGAAGATTATCACGCGATGCTCGAGGTGGGTTGTGGTCATGCTCGTAATGTTGGGGTGTCGTTACGGCTGGGTTTAAAATATTATGGAATCGATTTTATTGAAAATGAAATAGTGACGGCGCGACGTAAATTAAAAGAAAAAAAACTGTCAGGACACGTAAAGTGTCTATCGGTGCTTGATTTGAATAAGGCAACAACACCTGTCCCTGCTAGTTTAAAGACAGTTTGTATATTTCCATTCAACGTGTTTGGCAATATCTTTGAGCCTGTACGTATATTAAAAATAATGCATGACCTTAACTATACAATGCTAATATCGACTTATCGACAGGATGCAGATAAAGATGCTGTCCTGAGTTATTACAAAGCGTGCGGCCTGAATCATGTGAAAGCAATGACGGTAGAAAATGGTACGATGTTTGTAACGAAAGAAGGATTTAGATCTATCGTTTATCACAGTGATTATCTGTATGATATCGCTTCTCAGCTTGGGTTGGTCGTCGATAGTTTTGAGTTTAGTAAAATAGGAAAGCTATATTATATCCGTTAATAATAAAAGGATCTAAAACATGTCGAGTTTTGACAAAATAATTGATGCCAATCTCATTGGCCAAAGAGCGTTGATCAGTAAAGTGCTGCATTCTAGCCAAATGTTTGATGCGGATGCGCTAGAAATAAAAGGGCGCATGATTCGGTTTGGAGATAATTGGGTTGCGGATTTTGCATCGTGTAATTACTTGGGTTTTGATTTGAATGAAGAAATTATCGCTTCCGTTGAGCCTGCATTACGTAAATGGGGAGTTCATCCTAGCTGGTGCCGTCTTGTTGCGAGTCCAAATTTATATACACAAGCGGAAGAACAGTTTTCTGAGCTAATTGGGTCAGAAGATGTATTGATTCTACCGACGGTGACATTAATCAGCATAGGTGTTGTGCCAGCATTGATGGGCCAAGATGGTGTGATGTTTTTAGATAAATCAGCGCATATGACGATGTACGAAGCAGCAAAAATGGCGCGTGATAGCGGATCGAAATTAATTAGTTTTAATCATAATGATTATGATGTTTTGGAAGAAGGTCTCAAGCAGCATAGAGATAATCCTAAAAAATTAATTATGGTTGATGGTGCGTATAGCATGACCGGTAATTATATTCATGTTCCGACTATCGTTGAATTAGCAAAAAAATATAATGCAATTGTTTATATTGACGATGCACATGGTTTTGGTGTGGTGGGTGAAAACCCAGATGAAAACCTCCCATATGGTTATAAAGGTAATGGCGTGGTTAGACATTTTGATTATGATTACGATAATATTTTATATGTTGGCGGCTTATCAAAAGCCTATTCATCGCTTGCGGCGTTTATCTCCTGTGATAAAAAAATGAAATCGTATATTAAGGCTTATGCTACACCATACGATTTATCCGGACCATGTCCAACAGCATCATTGCAATCAATACTCACTGGATTGGTTGTTAACGAAAAACATGGCGATGTTTTCAGAAAAAAATTATATCATCTCAGTAAGCAAGCTATTGATGGATTGAGAGAAATGGGATTTTACATGGATAATAACACCTATTATCCCATCATCTCTGTCTGGATAGGTGATACGGATTATCTGATTCAAACGGCAAAAATTCTTTGGGATAATCAAATTCTTGTTACGCTTGCGCCGTATCCTATGGTTAAAAAAGGTCAAGAAACGCTGCGAATTACCATTACAGCCGCCAATACAGAACATGAAATTCAAATACTGTTGCAAGCATTTCAAAAAGTGAAACACTATCTGTTAGAGATGCAGGCTCCTTTGCAACCTGGCTTAGTTCCTTAAATTTTATAAGACGAAGTGAGAATGATGAAATATTTAATTCAGCAATATGTAGATGACAATTTATCTGAAAAAAAAGATTTGATTGCCATTCAGCAAGGACAGCGTTCGATAACCTATGCTGAGGTCGATAAATTAACAAGACAGTTTGCCACCTATTTAGAGCAAACAAATATTCAACAGGGTGAGTTAGTCGCTATTCTTTCGAATGTTCTGCCAGAAACTATTTGTGCGATGATTGGTTGTTTGCGACAAGGTGCCGTATACGTTCCATTAAATATTCATGCCCCAGTTGCTTGGTTGGCAAATATTATTAAAAAAGCCAATATCAAACATGTTATTGCTGAAGATAATTTTATTGATAAAGCTCTTGCTCTGAAATCAGAATGTGAAATCAGTGATATTCTTGTGATTGAAACACGTTCTGATGTTCAGTTACCAGTAGGCATACATTCATTTCAAAAAGTGATTCCAAAAATTGTCCCAGTTGAAACTAAAAGAAATATACTCGCAGATGATTTGGCTTATATTCTCTATACATCTGGGTCAACGGGTGATCCAAAAGGAATTATGATTACCCACCGCAATGCATATACATTTATTGGCTGGATGAAGAAAAAATTTTTAGTGACTGAGAAAGATAGAGTTCTGAGTCGCGCACCATTACAATTTGATTTGTCTGTGTTTGATATTTTTACGAGTTTTTATGCGGGGGCAACGTTAGTTATTCGACCTCTGGATTTTGATGAGGAACCAAAAAGCATTGTTGATTTAATTGAAAAAGAAAAAATTACAATCATTTACACGGTACCTTCTGCGTATATACGATTGCTCACTAAAACAGAATTAACAGGTAGAGCGCCATCACTGCGATTGATTTTATATGCGGGAGAACCCTTTCCGCCGAATTATCTTCATCAATTCATGAAAGCATTGCCACATATTCAAGTGTCAAATATCTATGGCCCAACGGAAACAAATATCGTCACGTATTATGATATGATGACACCGCCTGATCCAGATAAGCCTATTCCATTGGGTTACCCTGCCGAAGATACTGAAATTATCATTGTCGGTGACGAGTTAAAACCGCTACCCGTAAATGAAATCGGTGAAATAATGGTAAGAGGCGGGACGGTATTTGCCGGCTATTTCAACCAGCCAGAATTAACAAAACAACGTCTTCTCCAAAGTCCATTTCACCAACAACCGACTATGTGTTGTTTGACAGGAGATCTAGGAAAAGTTTCACCAGATGGCTTGATCGCTTATCATGGACGTAGAGACAATATGGTAAAAACACGTGGCTATCGTGTTGAAATAGATGAAGTTGAAAATGCAATTAGTTCAATCGAAGGTGTTGCTCAAGTTACGGTCGTGGCACAGCCTCATGAAAAATATTCAACACTCTTGCATGCATTTGTGATTGTCAAGCGTCACGAATTATCCGCTGAATTATTATTGGAATTAACAGCTAATAAATTACCAAGTTATATGGTTCCTTACCAATTTCACTTAGTAACAGATCTACCTAAAACATCAACAGGGAAGGTAGATAGAGTGTTGCTGAGGAGCCGTATCAATGATAAATAACCCTGATTTTATCAGAAATCTCATCAAGGGTAATAATATCATCTGGTATCTCATGTATTATGATGAGTTAGTGATGAAATCAAATTGCCATCTCACTTTTTTAGAGAATGCAGATTTACCATTTTATAATACTGCTCAAGCTGTTAGTGATATAAGTACTGATTCACTACATGAAATTGAGCATTTTTATAAAAAAAGAAATGTTGTTCCCGCATTTTATCTTGATCCAGCTTCTGTTGAATGGTTAAAACCGTATCTAGAAGAGCATGGCTATTCTGAACTGCCTTCAGAGCTTGAGAATTGGTGGGGAGCGCAGATTGAAAAAAGTATTGTGGATGTTAAGTTTCAAAATTATTTGAAAATACCTGAATCTCACGTTAAAGCTGAAATCATTGATCCAAAAAATGATAACGACTTAAATCAATTTCTAGCGATTAATCAAACCGCTAGTCAATTACCAGATCCTATTGTTGCTAAGTTACGAGCACACATGCAAACGCGAGTATATACTGGTGCAACAAATAGGATACTGATTGCTTACGTAAATAATGTTCCTGCATCGGTTGGGACGCTTGGTTTTTATGATAATAGGGTTTTTTTAGCTGAGGCAGGTACATTGCCTCAATTTCAAAAACTTGGATTGCATACTTACACAACGTTATTTTTTTTAAAATATGCTTATGAGTGTGGTGCTAGATTTGCTGCGTTGACTTGTACTCATGATTCTGTGACCAACTTCACTTCAAAAAGAGTTGGCTTTGAGTTGTTGTTTCAAAGGCAGTTCATGAGGTGTAATGGGTATAAAGGGTAATATAAGATATGGAGAAGTCATGTCGCAACTACCGCTGAATACCTATCTGACGAATCTCATTAATTCGAAATTAATCTTGAATGCTGAAAATCTGCTATTTCAACCTGCAACTATTCTCACACTGAATTTATCAGAAAATTCGCAGACAGAATTAAGATTGTTCTATCCGCAGATCCACAGAATAAATACTGATTTGTCAGGTGATGTGGCTAAGCGTTTTTCATTGCCAAATCAATCAATCGATTTAATCATTGCTAATGTATCAAATACTAACGATGAAGATATCGAGTTACTTTTTTCTTTAACAAAAAATCTGTTGAGTTCAAATGGATTGTTGATGTTAGCAACGCTAGACCACGAAAATGAAGGTTTATCTACTGATTATTCAAATGAAACTGGTCTCTTAACAAAATTGAAAAATATGCCAGGTATTAACTATTTATATCACAAAGAAAAAATAGCTGAGACTGAGCGTGAGCATCCGATTAGTTGTTACATTGTTGTTGTTTATCATGCGAAGTCGATTCGTCCTATTAATAAAATGATACGCAGCGACTCTGATGAGGCTGAGTGGGAAGTGGGTGAGTCATTGCTTGAAGAAAGTCAGTTAGATCATATCCTAGATAGCTCTGAAGCGACAGAATTGGGAGAGTTTGATGAGGCTCCAGAGTTAGAAGAAAAACGAGAAAGCGAGTTTGATGTTGAAGCTGCGGAACAGGATGAAAAGAATGAATACGAAGCATCCATAGAAATGGAAGAAGCAAAAGATCTTGATAAGGAGGGTGAGTCGATTGAAGTGGAAAAAGATGATGAGCATGAAGAGAGAGAAGATGCCGTAGAAACAGAAGAAAATCTAGAACATGAAGACGATGCAAACCAAGAAGAATTCTTAGAGACTGGTGAGCAGAAGGAAGCGGATAAGGATGTAAGTAGTAACGAATCAGAAGAGCCAGAAGAGCCAGAAGAGCCAGAAGAGCCAGAAGAATTTGGTGAGTCTGAAGAGTATGATCAATCTGAAAATAGTGAAGACTCTGAAGAGCTAGAAGAGAACGAGCTATCTGAACATTCAGAGAGTTTAGATAAAACAGAAGAAATACACGAGCCTCAAGAGACACCTGCAGACGAAGAAAATTTAGCAACCGATTTACATGGCCAGCATAGCTTAAAAAGCAAAGATAGAAATATACAACTGTTGCTAAATAACCTGCTATTATCAAAACAGAAATTATCAGATCATGAAAAAAATATACGCTATCATGGTCAGGTCAACAAAGCATTAGTAGAAAAGATTTCTTCAGCGAAAAATATCTCTAACACTATGCTTGATACTCTAAAAAATCACTTAGAAAATCATAAAGACATGCTTGATACCTATGAGACTCTTCGTCAGGAACATAAAGCTGCATTATTAAAGTTTATGAATTCACAAGTAAAAGTATTGGCAGAAAATCCGCATCTAGTTGATGATTATCATGCGATTGTTTCGCATCATCAAGATCTCTTGTCCCGACATGAAAATAATATTTCAGAGCAAAATCAAATAGTCGATGATGCTTCGAATTTAGTAGAGCGGTTACAGTAATCAATAGATTATCCTAGGTTCACAGCTGTTATCCATTAAGATTTATGATTAATTTTAGTATTCGATGGAAAATCTAATTCTGTTTTTGCAGGTAGTGAAGTCTTATAATGATGCTTTGGGCAGCTCCAGAAGCTGCAGCTTCCGATGACGGATTCGATACGAACTGTTTTTGTTTTCTTGTCATCAACAACATCTACGACAGCATTCGCAGGAATATTTCTAAAGATAGCTCGATTGTCTTTGACTCTTAATGATGGAGCAAACACCGGCGTAGTATTCTCAGCTTGTGTTGTGTTCTTTTTTGTATCGAGATTCGCAGGGTCTCCAATGACAACCCCAAGTGATTTTAGTGTTGAGTTTGCTCTATTTGCTATTTCTTTAACATTAACGGTGACACCGGTATCTGTGAAGTTTACGAGGCCTTCAGCATTTGTTTCTTGATGATCTTCATCATGATCACGTCTGTCAATTGTTCTATGGTTTGTCTTGCTATTCGCATACATGACAGCGGCGAATCCGCCTGCAAATGCACCTATGAATTGTCTAAACATGTTTAAGTTCCTTTGTTAATAGAGGCTTGTCTATTCTTTGTTGAGCGCTGAGAGATCATAATCATTCAACAGGGTTTTCACTCTGTATGCGAATAAGACACCAATAGCACACTGTTCCAAGTAACATCAATCCTAAATAAATCCACGTCATTGGAATAGCATTGCTCGCATTGACTAGGCTCATGATAAGCGAGATGAGTGTCGTAATTAAAATATTAATTAAATTCATTACAGCTGATCCACTACCCGCTAGATGTCGAAACAACGCTGAAGCTTTTCCCATTGCTGTGGGGTAAATGATGCCACAGCCTAAAAACATCAGCAATGCTGGAACAACAATCACCCAAATATTGTTCGGGTCAAGATAAACAACCAGAACACTAGTGATGGCAGCTAAGGTAAAAAATGTCGTTGCGAATAAAAGAATTTTTTCAGGTTGGTAGTAATGTAATAGACGTCTGCAAATAAATGTCCCAAGCAAAAAAATTAAACCCATGCAAAATGCTAAATGTCCAAAGTAAACCGAAGAATATCCTAGCTCAGTTTGAATTAAAAAAGGACCCAAGGTATTGAAAACGATAAGCAAGGAATAGCTCAAACCCATCAACATGACGAGACCGAGAAAAGCTCGGTGTGTGACAATTGTGATAAAATTATTTTTGATTTGAGTAAACGACATGGGTTGTCGGTTGAGGTGTGTTTCAGGTACAAAAAAATAAAAACTTAATAATGAAATAAAACCAAAAAGAGCATAAAAATAAAAACAAGCTTGCCAGTTAAAATAAAATTGCAAGTAACCACCAATAATAGGACCCACAATCGGCCCGATTCCCCACATGGTTGCGATCATAGTGGAGACTCTAATGAGTTGTGCAGGCAGCAATATATCTGCAAGACTTGCGCGAGCGGCGATTGCCATAGCGGCAACGCTAAATCCCTGTAAAAATCGCGATAATAAGATGAGAAATGGGTGAGGGAGTTGGGCTGGGAGCACGCTTACAATGACAAATACAGCGCTTCCTGTTAGTGAAATTTTTCGACGTCCTATTGTGTCAGATAAAAATCCAACAAAAAAATTTCCGAGTGCGTAACCTAGTAAAAATAGAGTGATTAAATTTTTTGAAAAAATATTTGTAGTTTGAAGATCGCGTGTGATCGCGGGTAATGATGGCGCAATTAAATCAATACCCATACCAACTAAGGGATAGATGCCAAGACTGGCAACAATAATTAAATTGATTTTGTTTTGTGATAGATTCAGTTTGTTATTGGTAGTCATTATGAACCTCGGTAAGAGATCGATAATGAAAGGTTAACATATTTTAACGTATTTTTACTCAAGATAATCGCATTGAAAATTATACAGTCTCTGTCATTCCCGCGCAGACGGGAATCCATCGTTACGTATTCTCAGGCTCTGCTTGAGTTCACCGCAGAATGGATTCCCGCCTGCGCGGGAATGACAAAATCCGCAACGTCTACGATTTGACGTAGTTTTCAATGTAATTGCCATGCATCTTTACTGATAATTATTTTTTTTCATGTGCATCTTGGCAGATGACATAAGGACTATGCATGTCATTTAAAATAAGCACATCAGAAGCACCACAGCGGAAATCAGTAAAGCTGCTTTCAGCAACTGTATTGCCAGACTGTTGAGCTAACGCTTTTGTGACAAATAGCCAGACATAATTACCGGTTTTGTTTGCTTGCGGAAGTGCGATATCAAGACAGTTGATACCTTTTTTTGCGCTATTAATCGTGACTTCTTGCGTAGAATGACAGGTTGTGTCAGATCCCCATGGGCTAGAAGAACCTTCGCAAATCATGTAAGTAACAGCCATGTCGTTTTCATCACTGTTGTTAATGATTTTGTCTGCTAGTGCTACACTTGAAAGGCATAAGGCTGTTAATGCAAAAGCTAATTTTTTCATAACGTTGTATCCTAAAGTGTGATGCGTGGTACAAAACAAGCTCGAATCTTACATATTGAGCCATAACAAGTCAGCCGCATTTGTTTTTTATTGTAATTTATTAACCACAGCGCTACAGTTGATAAATTCGTTTTAGTATTAAGTAAGACCTTCCGAAGTAATGGACTAAATCAGTGTGTGCAGGGATGCAATAACATGATTAATCGGACGATCTTGATCTCCATTTGCCTCTTGTTAACAGGCTGCTCCTCAATTGGCCCTCATCAAATTAAACTTGATAGAAATCGCTATAACGATGTCATCCAAGACACGAATAACGAACAGCTATTAATGAATATCGTGCGCTTACGATATGTAGAGCCAGTTACAAATTTAAAACTGACGAATGTCACCTCTTCTTATACGTTCAACCCTAGCTTATCCACCGCTGGAACAGGCTTAGCCTTTACCACGGCGGGTTCTGGTGCACCTGCTTCTGCTGGGTCCAGCATGGTAAAAACATTAAATATTGATCCGGGACTTCAATATTTAGATACACCCACTATCTCTTATGCGCCAGTTGAGGGTTCAGTCTTTGCAGAAGACATGATGTCACCGCTGAAACTATATAAAGTCCATCTGTTAGCTTATGGTGGAATTTCTGATCCGCAAGTGGTGATGCGTTTAGTTTTTCAGAATATTGATGATATGGATAATGCTTCATCTGCTTCAAGTGAAAAGATGCGCTCATTGCCTGATTATAAAAAGTATTATCGCTTTGTCGATAAGCTCACCTATTTAATTGATCATCATGGAGTGACTATTAGGCTAAAAAAAATAAACGATAACTCCGTTTGGTCACTCATTTTTTCCCCAGCATATAGTCATTCCAGCGAAGTTCATGACATTAAAGAAATGTTACACATAAAGGACAAAAGTAAGAACGAAATTATATTGTCAGATGTCTATCTGGAAACGAAACAAAATAATGTTGTTTTTGTGAGGATGCGCTCACTCTACG
>Ga0207030_1034_pt1 | contig 34204 bp, 19 predicted proteins | sample Alteio_BWMinCont_40_FD_153260 | JGI IMG/M metagenome (GOLD analysis project Ga0207030, IMG submission 153260) | Enriched cells from forest soil in Barre Woods Harvard Forest LTER site, Petersham, Massachusetts, United States -... | ecosystem: Environmental > Terrestrial > Soil > Temperate forest >... | reverse complement strand
ACGAAACCGAGTTGACGGGCAATTGGGTGTTCGAAGGCGGACGAATGCGCGACGACGATATCTGTGAGCGCGTGAGTTGGTTGATACAAAACTACCTCGTGCAACTCGCCTACAGCCGTGATGGCGGCGCATGGGAGACCCTTTTCAGAGACCCTCGCGATGGCAGACTGTGGGAACGCACGTACCCGCGAAGCGAGATGCACGGAGGGGGGCCACCGCAGTTGGTGCTTCTGACGCTGGAGCAGGCAGCCGAGAAATATGACGGGATTGCGGTGTGAGAACCTTGCGGCCCAAAGCGTGGATATTTCGGGACCGGTCGCCCAGGGTTGTTTAATAGCGCGTGGGTTTAACTCGGCCTACGCTTAATCAATATTCAATCACGCCGCTCAGGGTTGTTTAATTGTGATCGTTTTGCCTCATCTATAGCGCCGCTAACCACATCAAGTCCAAGTCTCCTCTCAGCAAACAGGCTCCGCTGATTGACCTGAAGCAATAAGCGCTTTCTTTGTATAAATGATTTTAACTGGCCGTCAAAATCGTCCGTCAAGGACTCTGGAGAGGTCTGAAGCGCATTGACAAAGCCTTGTCTTTCAATGTGGCCGTCATGCAACATTAGAACAAAGCGCGTCATATCTCGATCAGCAAATTCTCCCAACGCAACCAAAGCGTCCTCAAGATTGCCTCCGTCAAAATAATGTAAGTTCTCTCCCAAGTACATAGCGGCCCACCAATTACCTTTTGCGGTAAGTTTGACCACGTGCTCAAATATCTCATCAAGGGAATCCAACTTCTGTCCGCACGCTCCACCCTTGGTGTTGCGAAGAGTGAAAAAACTCTTCTCGGTCGGAGACGCAAGAAATGATGCAAATGCCGACCCGCAGTCGCCCTCATTGGATCTCGATGCAGCTAGCCCGCACGGCGCTACGACCGCTAGAAGCATCGCCATCTTGCATAGCGACCCGTTTCTCAATTGCAAAGTCTCCAATCATCAAGAGACGGCAGAGGGCAATAGCCCGAGTGAAACCCAGGTTGCACCTGGGCTAGGTTTCCTACCCCTGCTTACTCAACAAAAAATTCAAAGTAGCCCGCAACTTCGAAGGCGCCACCGGCTTCACCAAAAACATCGCATCCGCCTCCCTCGCATGCATCCGCAACGAAGGCCCCCGATCGCTCGAAACGATCACCGCCGGCACCGCCCGCCCGCACCGTTCCCGCACCGCCGCCACCGCGCTCGTTCCGCGATCGCCATTCAACAAATGATAGTCCGCAATCACCACGTCCGGCGCCGCCCCATGCCGCGCCAAACCCACCAGCGCCCCGGCTGTTGAATCGGCTTCAATCACATCGCAGTGCCACGTACGCAACAAGCTCGCCATCCCCTGCCGCACCGCCGGGTCATCCTCCACCAGCAGCACGGCGCTCCGGTCCAACGCCATCCGGTCCTGCACCGCGGCCACCGGCGCTACCGCCGGCGCCGGCGCAGCCGCCCCCCGCCGCACCGTCACCGAAAACCGGCTGCCCCGCCCCGGTTCTGAGCGCACATCGATCGGCGTTTCCAGCAGCCGCGCTGCGCGGTCCACAATGGCCAGCCCCAGCCCCAGCCCCTTCCCGCGCGCCCGCAGCGGCACCGCCAACTGATGGAATTCCTGGAAAATAAGCTGCCATTTCTCGCGCGGAATGCCGATGCCGCTATCCACCACATCGATCCGCACACACTCGCCCGCCCCGCGCACCCCCACCACAATGCCGCCCACATCGGTATACCGCACCGCGTTACCAATCAGGTTGCGCAATATCCGCTCCAGCAGCCGCCGATCGGTCTCCACCACCGCGCTCGTTGCCACATGCCGCAGCTGTATTCCCGCCGCTTCCGCCTGCGGCTGAAACTCCGCCACCAGCCGCGCCAGCAACGGCTCCAACTGAAACGCCGAGGCATCCATCCGCCACGCCCCGGCATCCAGCCGCGACATATCCAGCAACGACTCCAACATGTCATCCATCGAATCCAGCGCCGACTCGATACGCTCCCGCAGCGTCAGCGCACGCGCCAGCGCCGCGGTTTCCGACATCTCGGCCAGAAACAATCGCGCCGCATGCAAAGGCTGCCGCAAATCATGGCTCACCGCGGCCAGGAAATTCGTTTTACTCTCGTTGGCCCGCTCCGCCACCGCCTTGGCGTCCAGCAGCGCCTCCTCGGCCTCCTTGCGCTCGGCGATTTCCTGCATCAGCCGCCGCGCCAGGTTGGTCAGCGTCGTCGTGCGCTGGGTAACGCTGCTGTCCACGGTAACGGTATTATAAAACAACGAAAACGCGCTGCTGGCGGAGGGATCCATTTCCCGCTCCACCCGCTCGATCAACACCTTGTTGATCACGCGCAGCCGGCGGTTTTCCTCCTCCAGCTCGGCAAGGCGGCTGGGTTCAATGCTATCTAGCATCGCACAGCACTAGCAAAGGGAAGGAAGAAAGCACTTCTTTTTTGAAAAAAAGAAGCAAAAAACTTTTGTAACTCGGTTGCGAGCATGAAGGAGCCGATCGCCCACTGCTCATAGCCCAGTGACAAAAGTTTTTTGCTTCTTTTTTTCAAAAAAGAAGACCTTCCTTCCTTCTTCTTCATTGCATCGCCGCATGCCCAATCGCCACACCGGTAAAGGTCTGGTTCAAATGCATGGCATGGTATTGTTCGCCATACGTCGCAAACCCCACCACGTTATTATCCGCCATGATCCGGCTTGCCAGATGTCGCGCCTGCCGACGTTCCATTTCCAGCCCGCGCAGCACGCAATCAAACCCGATCACCAGCTGCGGCGGCCCAATATCCTGCCGCAAGGTCGCAAACATCTCCCGCAGATCCTCGATCAGATCACCCGGCGTCGCCAGCGTCAGCACCACCCCGCGTTCGATCGCCGAATAGAACGTCAGGCTACCATCCGCGGCCGTCTTCTGGATCGACCGCACATAATATTCGCCTCCGATCTTCACCATCAGCGTCCGCTCGCCGAAGATCTCGGCCGAAAGCTCGTTCACCTTGCAGCCTACAATACGGGCATATTCCGTCGCCGCCGGCGCCGCGTTCAGCTCCAGCACCAGGCGTCGTTCGGGGTCCGCCTTGGTCACCACCAGCTTCTCGTCGGTGCCGCGGAAATGCTTGGTGTTGAAGGTGCGGAACGGCGCATCGATCTGCACCAGCGTCAGCAGCGCCGCGTTGGTGCGAAACTCGCCCTCGTGGAACACGAACGTATTCGAAAGCCGCATGTCATCGCCGGCTGACCCGCCCAACAGCGGAATCGCCCCCATGCCCCAGTGGATGGTGCTGACCACCACTTCCTCGCGTGCCGACATGCCGTCGATCAGTAGCAGCCCAAACGTGTTGGTTTCGTTGACCGGCGGCCCGCCCTGGGCAAACCGCGACATCAGCTCCTCCGACGCCAGGAACCCGGCGCTGATCGGGCAATCGCCCAGGCAATCGATACGCGTAGTCACCGCACGGCTGCCCGGCCCACCGATGGAAAACCCAGTGATCGAGCCGTCCTGGTAGCCCACCGGCGTAATTTCACCCGCCGTGGTGCACCCCACCAGGCACGCGCCAGCGAACTGCCGGCGCAACTCCGCGGCAAGCGCCGGCAAGTCGTAGGCAGCCGAGCAGAAGAACACCACAATGGCGATGTCCGGCTGTTTCAGGGCGGCATATAGTTCCGTAACCGCTACAACCGGGTCGGTAGACTGAGAGAATCCGCGCCTGATAGTGGATCGCGCTGCCAACGTAGCCTCCGTTCGGCGCTCTGCGGCGCCTGCTGCCCAGGTTACCCGGACAGGAACGGCTATACTAACGTCGAAGGCGTCGAGACAACAATAGCCAGACAAAAAGCTGAAGAAAGGACGGTTTTCTTTTTTGAAAAAAAGAAACAAAAAACTTTTGTCACTTAACGCGTGCCCGCAGGTAACTCCGAGCCACCTTCCAAACTCTTGAAGAGTAAAAGTTTTTTGGTTCTTTTTTTCAAAAAAGAACTGCTTTCTTACTGATCTGCCCCAGTCAACAACGCCGGCCCCGCTTTCAGTTCCCCCCATTCATCATCCGTGAACACCCGGCTGCGTGTAATAAAACGCACCCCCTCCGGCGCCTCCAGCGAGAATCCGCCGCCCCTCCCCGGCACCAGGTCGATGGTTAGCTGCGTATGCGCCCAGTATTCGAACTGTGCCGCCCCGATATACACCGGGCACCCCTCGATCTCCCCCAGCAGTATATCCTGCGCCCCCACCCGGAACTCCCCACGCGGATAGCACATCGGCGAGCTGCCATCGCAGCACCCGCCAGACTGGTGGAACAGCAGCTCGCCATTCAGAGCCCGCAGCCTTGCGATCATCGCCGAGGCGGCCGGCGTCACTTGCACGCGATCAACCATGTTCGACCCTGACAAGAAAATTGGGCGGGCCGCAAGGCCCGCCCAACCTCATCAGGTCAGAAAAAGCCCAGCGCTTTGGGGCTATAGCTTACCAGCATGTTCTTGGTCTGCTGATAGTGGTCCAGCATCATCTTGTGGTTTTCACGGCCAATGCCGGATTGCTTGTAGCCGCCGAACGCCGCGTGCGCCGGATACAGGTGGTAGCAGTTAGTCCAAACCCGACCGGCCTGGATCGCGCGCCCAAACCGATAGGCCCGCGTCCCATCGCGCGTCCACACGCCGGCGCCGAGCCCGTACAGCGTGTCGTTGGCAATCGAAAGCGCGTCGGCATCGTCCTTGAACGGCGTCACCGCAAGCACCGGCCCAAAGATCTCCTCCTGGAACACCCGCATCTTGTTGTGGCCTTCCAGCACCGTCGGCGTCACGTAGTAGCCGGTTTCCAGTTCGCCCCCGAGATGGGCACGCCCGCCGCCGGTGAGCACCTTCGCGCCCTCGCCTTTGCCGATGTCGATGTAGCTGAGGATTTTCTCCAGCTGGTCGTTGCTGGCCTGCGCACCGATCATCGTGCCGCTGTCCAGCGGATCGCCCTGCTTGATGGCCTGCACGCGCTTGATGGCGCGTTCCATGAAGCGGTCATAGATGCTCTCATGCACCAGCGCACGACTTGGGCAGGTGCACACCTCGCCCTGGTTCAGCGCGAACATCGCAAAACCTTCGAGCGCCTTGTCGAAGAAATCATCATCCTCGGCTGCCACGTCGGCGAAGAAGATGTTCGGCGACTTGCCGCCCAGCTCCAGCGTGCACGGAATGATGTTTTCCGACGCATACTGCATGATCAGCCGCCCGGTAGTCGTTTCACCGGTAAACGCGATCTTCGCAATCCGCTTGTTCTGCGCCAGCGGCTTGCCCGCCTCCACGCCGAAGCCCGTCACCACGTTCAACACGCCCGGCGGCAACAGGTCGCCGATGGCATCCATCATCGCCAGGATAGCGAGCGGCGTCTGTTCGGCCGGCTTCAGCACGATGCAATTGCCCGCGGCCAGCGCCGGCGCCAGTTTCCACACTGCCATCAGCAGCGGGAAATTCCACGGAATAATCTGCCCAACCACGCCTAGCGGCTCGTGGAAGTGATACGCAACCGTATCATGATCGATTTCGCTGATGCCGCCTTCCTGCGCCCGCACACAGCCGGCGAAATAGCGGAAATGATCCACCGCCAGCGGCAGGTCCGCCGCCATGGTCTCGCGAATCGGCTTGCCATTGTCGATCGTTTCAACTGTCGCAAGCAGGCTGAGTTTTTCCTCGATCCGGTCGGCAATCCGGTTCAGCACCAGCGCGCGCTGCGCCGGCGAAGTGCGAGCCCAGCCATCCTTCGCCGCATGCGCCGCATCCAGCGCCAGCTCGATGTCTTCGGCGGTGGAGCGCGCGTGCGTGCTCACCACCTTGCCGTGGATGGGCGAAACGTTATCGAACGTCTGCCCACGCACCGGCGGCACCCATTTGCCGCCGATGTAGTTGTCGTAATGCGCCCGCAGCGCGATGTGCTGCGCGACGTCTTTTAGGGTTTTTTCGACCATGTGATCCTCCTGTTATGAGAACAAAAGTAAGTGTTCTTTTTTGAAAAAAAGAACCAAAAAACTTTTGCTACTTTGGCTCCGAGCTTTCGGCCGCTCCGAGCCCAACAATCAAAAGTTTTTTGCTTCTTTTTTTCAAAAAAGAAGACCTTTCTTCCTTTCCTTATTTTGTCTGCACCGTATGCAGGAACGCCAATATCTTCGCAAAATCGTCTTCGGTAAACACGCCGGTCCAATTCGGCATACCCTTGCTCTCCCGCCCATGCGTGACAGTGTAATGATACACTTGGTCCATTGCCCCACCATAGCGGTGGCGTAGCAGCCTAAGATCGATTTTCTTAACCGACTGCTCCGCGTCCGGCCCATGACAATGATTACACGTGCCATTGAAGATCGTGCGCCCGTCCGCCGCCGCGGTGGGGGATGCAGCGGGCTGGAATTTCACATCCGCGGGACCACGGTTCGCCGCCACGTAATCCGCCGCACTTTGCTGGTCTTCCGTGATGGGATCGGGCGCCGCCACGCGCACAATCGGCAGGGCCACCGGTGCATCCAGGTCGCGCGTATAACCCGCAAACGTGAAGCTCGGTGTTATGGCGGCGGCGGCCAGCGCCACCGGCGCCTGGTCGGGGAAACCGTATTTATGCGCCAGTGACGCCACGGTGCCACCCAGTTCGCCCAGCGCGTGATCAACCTGGTCGCGCAGTGCGGTTTGCTTGCGCGCAAATCCCACCGCCACGTTCCATTGCATGCCGGGGCCGTCGATCGGCGTCACAATCAACGCATCGTGCATCGCCGTGTGGTTCAAATAACCGGCGGAAGGCCCCCACACAAATGCCGCATCCACCTTTCCCGCTGCCAGGGCGCGCACGCCATCTTCCGGATTGGTGAACGTAGCCATCGTGATGTCATCATGCATGGCAAGCAGGTTTTGCGGTGACGTGCCAAGCTGCACTGCAACACTCTTGCCGCGCAATGCCGCCAACGTCCTATAGGGGTGCTCCGGCCGGGTCACCAGCGCGTAACCAATGTGCAGGAACGGCCGCGAGAAAATCAGGCTTTTGCCCATGAAATCCACGTCCGCCGGCAACCCGACGGAAAGGTCGCATTTGCCCGCCAGCAGCGTCTCGCGCAGGGCATGCTTGCCATAATAGGTCAGCTCCCACACCGGCTCCACGCCGCGGTCTAGCCGTTCCCCGATCGCCCCGCCAAGCTCCAGATAGAACCCGGGATTTGCCGCGTTATTGCTGGAAAATGGCGGGTTGCTCGGGTCGGCACACACTCTTAACGGTGCCGCCGGCGGCACCTCACCGGGCGCGGCCTGCGCCGCCGTTCCCAGCAGCACCGCCGCCAGGGGCAGCAGGCGGCGCAAACCGCCTGCTGTAAGCGATGATCCTGTCTTTTTTATCATCGTGCGCCTCCCGGTTGTCATTGGCGTTATTCAGAGAACACGAACAACGCCCCGCCTTCCGGTGTTGCCGCCGTCAGTTGTTTGCCGATGTCGCCCAGGAACGCAGGGATGGCGGCGGTGCGCCCCACCACGATGGCGATGTACTGCTTGCCGCCCACCGCGTAGCTGGTCGCTCCCGGCCCGATGCCCGACCCGAGATTGGTCGACCACAGGATGTGCCCGGTTTTGGCGTCCAAAGCGCGGAAATCGCCGTGCATGTTGCCGTAGAACGTCAACCCGCCGGCAGTGGTCAGCGTGCCGCCATTGAACGGCAGATCCTCCTTCACGCCCCACACTTTCTTCTGCGCCACCGGATCCCACGCCTCGATCTCGCCCATATAACCGCCAGGCCCAGCATGTGTCGGGAACTCGGCACCGAGATAGAACACGCCGCGTTTGTAAGTAACGTCGCTGACCGACCAGTCCATGCACACGTTATTGGACGGGATATAAACCAGCCCGGTGCCCGGATTATAGCTCATCGGCTGCCAGTTCTTGCCGCCGATCAGGTTCGGGCACACGCCCAGAGCGGTATGCCCCGGCCCCGGCCGTTTTTCCGCTACTTCCACTGGCTTTGCGTTGCCCACATCGTAATGATCGGCCCAGGTGGTCGGCACGAACTTCTCGGCCGAAATCAATTTGCCGGTTTCCCGGTTCAGCACGAAGAAGAAACCGTCGCGATCGGCCTTCATCATTGCCGGCACTTTCTGGCCACCGATCTTGAGGTCCGCCAGCACCAGTTCGTTCACGCCGTCATAATCCCACGCGTCTTCCGGCGTCGCCTGAAAATGCCATTTGATCTTGCCGGTGTCGGCATCGAACGCCACCGTGCTGGCCGAGTACAGGTTCGACAATGCGCCGTAATTGCCGTTGCCAGTGCTGCGCACCACCGAATTCCATGGGCTGGGATTGGAGAACCCCCAGAACACGCTGTTGGTTTTCGCATCGTAGCTGCCCACCAGCCAGCCCACGGCGCCGCCGTGCTTCCAACTGTCACCCTTCCAGGTCTCGTTGCCTGGCTCGCCGGGACCAGGTGCCGTGTAAGTCTGCCACACCAGCTTGCCGGTGTTCACATCATAGGCCTGCAGGCTGCCGCGGGCGCCGTATTCGCCGCCACCGAACCCGGTAATCACCTTGTCATGCACCACCAGCGGCGGCGACGTAATCACCGAGCCCTGCTTGTACTCCACCACCTTGGTGGTCCACAGTTCCTTGCCGGTGCTGGCATCCAACGCCGTCAGATTGCCGTCCAGCCGGCCCACGAAAAGCTTGCCGTTGTCATACGTCACGCCGCGGCTGTTCACGTCGCAACAAGCATATTGCAGCACATCATCAGGGATATCAGGCTCATACACCCATTTGCGCGCGCCGGTCGCCGCATCCAGCGCGTACACATATTTTGGCCCCCAACTGGTGGAGACATACATCGTGTCGCCCACCACGATGGGCGAGGATTCGTTAGACCGTAACGAACCCAGTTGCAGCGAGTACGCAAGTTTCATGTGGGCAACGTTCTTCGCATTGATCTGGCTGAGCGGGCTGAACCGCGTATTGCCATAATCGTTGCCATACATCGCCCATCCGGTATCGGGGACTTTGGCGGCCGCATCAGCCACGCTGCTACAGCAAACCATTCCAAGGAATACCGCTGCACCCGCCAGCAAGCCGGCCTTTGTCGAATTCATATGTTCCTCTCCCCGCGCGGTTCGCGCTGTAGATTGCCGAAAATACTACGTCCTCGCGCCGCCTCTATTGCAACCGCAATGACAATCCCATGGCCACTATCGGCCCGGCGGCGCAATCCTTATGAGACGCAACAGCACCTAACCATGCGCCATAGGTCGCAACCTTGCGCCAGATCAAAGATTTGTCTTAATCAATTAGTCCAATGCACGCATCCAATGAGAGCGCCGTCAGCAAAGGAGCGTCCTACCATGGTGCCAAGGTCGAATGGACTTGCCTCGCCACAACCCCACCCTGGCGCTGGACGCCACACGCACCCGTGTGGGACCATGAACGCCTTAGCCGCCTCTAAGCGCGGCAGGCAGGGAGAAATCATGGCTCGCGTGCTGATCGCCGACGACCATCCGTTGTTCCGCGACGCCATCCGCGGCGTCGTGGCACAGGTGTTCGCCGATGCCGGCTGGGAGTTTTCCTGCGTCGAGGCCGCCACCGTCGGCGAAGTGCTGCGCATTGCCGACAGCGACGAGGAACTCGATGTCCTGTTGCTGGACCTTTACATGCCCGGCGCCCAGGGCCTTTCCCAATTGGTTACCCTGCGCAGCAAACTGCCCTCCACGCCCATTATAGTGCTGTCCTCGATCTCCGACCCACAAACCGTGCAGCAATGCATCACCTGCGGCGCCGCCGGCTTCGTGCCCAAATCGGCCAGCAAGGAACAGATCGCCGTCGCCCTGCGCACGGTATTCGACGGCGGGGTCTACCTGCCGGAATCGCTCGGCCCCAGTACGGAACCCGCCCCGCTTCACCCCGTCATCCGCCGCCATGTGCCGGACGACCAGGATAGCGGCCCCCTCACCGGCCGCCAAGTCGCCGTGCTCGAACTCGTCGCCAGCGGCAAGTCCAACAAGCAGATCGCCTGGGAACTCTCGATCAGCGAAACCACGGTGAAGGCGCACATGACCGCCATCCTGCGCAAGCTGGGTGTGTCCAGCCGCGCACAGGCAATTGTTCTGTTCCAGAGACAACTTATTCCACACTCGTTACCAAGTTAGGCAAGTGAAGGCTGGTGGGCCGAGCCGGCCCCCCAGACCCCCGGCGACAAAAAGGAACGGCGCTTCCACTCGGATGCGCCGTTCCTTTGTGTCGCCGGGGGTCTGGGGGGCCGGCTCGGCCCACCAGCCTTCCTTTCTCTCAACTGTCACATAAAAACGACTCCATATCCCGGAGTCGCTAAACCAAAACACTTGCGGCTCGTTTTCTACACATGCTATGCGCTTCCCCATCAGGGGGTAGCCGCAATCGAACCGGTTCTCCCACGTTTCATATCGCAGTCGCCCGGGGGGACGCTCCAATGACAGACAACTGGATTGGCCAGAGTGGGAGCTGGGGCGACGCCGCTGATTGGAGCAACGGTGTAGTACCAGGCGTAGACGATTCGGTCTTTATCGACGTGGCCGGCATCACCGTATCAATCGGCACGGGTGTCGCGGCGGTTTGTTACTCGCTCAACGTGCAGGGCAGCACCATTTCACTCGCCGGCGGCTCGCTCTACACCGTGCAAGGCGCGCTCTTCAACGGCGCTTACTTCCAGTCCGCAGGCACCTACACCGTCGGTGGCACCGGCGCGGTGTTCGATCAATCGGTCATCACCTCGGGCGGCACCATCAACCTGCTCAGCGGCACCGTGCAGCTTGCCGACGGCGGCACGCTCGCCAACGCGTTCACCGGCAACGGTTCGCTCAATGCCTATGGCGGCAGCACCTATATCAATGCAGGCTTCACCTGCACGCTGAACAACATCGTTGTCGGTGGCGACCAAGGCAGGCTCGGCTTCAATATCAATTTCGCCGACAGCCATAACTTCACCGTCCTGCGCGACGGCGTGTTGGACCTGTTCGGTCATACTCTGACGCTCTCCGGCAACACCAAGCTCGACGGCACAATCGGCTTCGGCACCATCATCGAAAGCCCCACCGGCACCATGGTGCTGGGTGATCCGAACGTGCTTACGGTGCTGGACAATGGTCTGATCATGGATGTGAACGGCCACACCAACCTGGACGGCAACGTGGCCCTGGGCGCCAACGATGCCGGCGCCAAGATCGTTATCGGCAAGGCGGGCAATCTATCCATCACCGGCAACTGGGGCCTCTCCGACCCGGCGCACGTCGCCTACGTCTCCAACGCCGGCACCTTCAGCAAATCCTTCGGCGGCCTGGTTTCCCAGGTAGACGCAAATTTCAACAACACCGGTACCGTCGCGGTGCAGGTTGGCACGCTGCTGTTTGATGGGTCGGTCAATGCCATCAGTGGTACGGTCAGCGGCGCCGGCACTTTGGCGCTCTCCGGCGGCCAAACCACCTTCGGCCCGAAAGTGAAACTGAACGTCGCCAATTTCGCCCAGCAAGGCGGCGTGGTCGTGCTGAACAAGGCGCTAGCCTACGCCGGCACGTGGAACCAAACCGGCGGCGATCTGAACCTGAACGCCACCGCCGCCGTGCTCACTTTGTCCGGCCAGGCCAATTTCGATGGCGGCACGCTCACCGGCTACGGCGGCACCGTCAACCTGAACGGCGTCGCCCATGTCGGCAACGTCACCATCGGCGGCCCCAACACCATTAATATCAACGGTACGCTCGACCAGACCAACAACATCGCTTTCGGCCTCAGTTCCAATCCCACCGCCAATATCGCCGCCGGCGCCAAATGGGTGCTTGAAGGCGACAGCGGCATTTTCGGTTCGTTTGGCCTGATTAACAATGCGGGCACGTTCATCGACCCGAACGGCAGCGGCGACGCCGTGGTGCAATCGCAATTCATCAACACCGGCACGCTCACCGTCAACAACAGCACGCTCACCCTGGCGAGCGGCGGTATCCAGCTTGCCGGCACGGTGAATGGCTCCGGCCTGCTGGATCTGCAGGGCGACGCGGTCCTCGCCAGCGGCCTGTCGCTGAAAGTTGCCTCGTTCGCGCTAGACAATGGCTCGGCAGCGACCCTGGGCGGCAACCTGAGCTACGCCAACATATTCAGCTCTACCGCCGGCAACGCGGTGCTCAACCTGTTCGGCCACACACTCGCCCTCACCGGCCACGTCGCGCTCGATGCGGGCCAGGTCGGTGGTGGCGGCACGCTGACCAGCGCCGGTCCCACCGCGTTCGGGCAATATTTTATCGACCCCGCGACAACCATCGTGCTGTCCGGCACCGCCGAGCAAAGCAACGATCTCGGTCTTGGCGGCACCCTCACCATCGCCGCGGGCGCCAGCTACGCGCTCGATGATGATAACAATGTGTTTCAAGCCCAAGGCGTCACCGGCAGCCTGAACATTGCCGGCACGTTCAGCGCCAACGGCGCCGGCCAAAGCGTGATCGATGCCGTGGTCGGCCAAACCGGCACCCTGCAGGTCAACGACCAGTTGCTCATCCTGCAGGCCGGTGGCATCCTCGCTGGTACGATCAACGGCGCCGGCACGCTCGCATTGCAAAGTGCCAGCTACGGCATGAGCGGCAAAATCACCACCGCCGGCTGGGAAGTGGAAAGTGGTGCCACCGCGGTCATCCAAAGCAACCTCAGCTACGCCGGTTTCTTCGCCGAAACCAACGGCGGCACCATTTCGCTCGGCAGCGACACCCTCACCCTCAGCGGCACCGCCGCACTCTCAAACGTTATCGAGGGCGCAGGCACCGTTCTGATCTCCGGCGCCGGCACGCTGCAGTCGAACTTTACGGTTGAGCAAGGTGCCACCCTCACTATTACCGGCAGCGCCGAACAGCTCAACACCATTACAGTTGGCGATCCGAACCCGCCTAGCAGCGCCGAACTCAACATTGCCGCCGGCGGCACCTACACCCTGGACGCCGGTGCCTCGATTACCGGCAACGGCACGCTGGCGGTCTCCGGCACGCTCACGCAGAACGGCAACGGCATCAGCGGAATCAGCGACACCATCGTGAACAAGGGCATCATCGCCGCCAACCTCGGCACGCTGAACGTCATGGGCGCGGTCGGCGGCAGCGGCACCTTCAGCATCGGCGCCAGCGGCTACCTGAATTTCACCGCCAGCGAGACCTTCACCTCCGCCGGCACCATCGCCTTCACCACGGGCGGCGGCGAGCTGGTGCTCGGTAATACAACCAACGTCCTCGATGTACTCTCGAACTTCTCCACCGGTGACACCATCGCACTGCCCGGTTTCAACGCCAGCACGCTCACCGATGCTTTCGGCAGCAACCATGACATTGTCAAATTCTCCGACACGCAAGGCGATAGCGTCACTCTTACCTTCAGCACCGCGCAGACTCTGTCGCAATTCTACTTCGGCACCGACGCCAACGGCGCGGCCGCCATCTTCCACCACTGAACCGAACCGCCCGCTGCACCCGCAACGGCCCCGCGCCAAATCCACGAGGAACCGTCAATGGCTAATGTCAACTGGATTGGAACAAGCAGCGGGAATTGGTCCACGGGCGCCGACTGGAGCACCGGAAGCAACCCGCTGACCGGCGACAACGTCACCATCGCGCCAACCAACTCGCTCACCGTTACCTACAGCACCGGCACGCTGTCCATCGCGTCACTCACCACCGCGGTCGCCACCTTCGATGTCACCGGCGGCATGCTGGGCATCACCAACGGCTATGATTTCGGCGGCGCACTGGATATCAGCGCCGGCGCGCTCCGCCTGGTCGCTAACGGCTCCAATGCCAGTTTCAATAACGCCGTCCTGCAAACCGGCGGCAACATAACCCTGCTCGGCGGCGCCGACGCCGTGAACAACGTAGGCGCCAGCTTCAACCAGGTCGCCGGCACCATCACCATCGCCAACGGCGCGTTTGACTTGCAGGATGCCGGCAGCCTGGCTGGCACCCTCACCGGCGGCGGCCGCATCGAATTCGATGCCGGGGGTAGCAACGTCATCAACCTCGCCAGTGGCTTTGCGCTCACCACCGGCAGTGCGGAAGTGCGTAGCGGCGACCTTTCGTTCAATGAAAGCCTGAGCTACGCCCACGGCTTCGAGCTGGACGGCAATGGCATCATCAGCCTGAACGGCAACACGCTCACGCTCAGCGGCAATACCGGCCTCGATGGCACCATCACCAGCGGCGGCGTGGTAAATGCCACCGGCACCGGGCACCTCAATGGCCTCCAGTTGGAAAATGGCCTGCTGCTCGATATCGCCGGCACCTATGTCGAAACGGGATTGGTCCAGCTCGGCGCCACCGGCAGCGGCACGCTGGAAATTGGCAACGGCGGCACCTTGCGCATTGCCAACAATTCATCCGTGCTCGTGGGCGCCGGCGGCGGCGAGGTCATCAACAACGGCCTGCTGCTGAAGTCGGGCGGCAACATCCAGAACAACGGCATCAGCATCATTGCCGGCGACTTCGTGAATGCCGCCAGCGCCACCGTCAGCATCGCCCTCGGCACGCTCGAATTCCAGGGCCCCAGCAGCGGCTTCACCACCACCCTTCTGGGCACCATCGCCGGCGCCGGCACCGCCGCGTTCGACCAGGGCAATTACCTGATCACCAGCAACCAGCCGGTGCTCAGCGTGGCGCGCGTGCTGCTGGAAGGCAGCGCCAGCATGACCCTCACCACCTCGCTCACCTACGGCGGAAGTTGGGCGCAAACCGGCGGCACGCTGGTGGTAGGCAGCCCCGGCCAAACCGCCGGCAACCTCACCTGGAACGGATCCACGGCACTGGATGGCGGCCTGCTGAAAGGCACCGGCACCGTGCTGGGCACCGGCCCGGTCCATCTGGGCACCGGCATGGACCTGGAGGGCAACCTGCAGTTCACCTTCACGGGGCCGGTATCGCAAACCGGATTGATCGGCCTCGGCGAGTTGCAGGATGCGATCACCATCGCCACGCTCACCAGCGGCAACACCTGGTCGCTCGAAGGCAATTCGCAAATCGACGGCTTCAACGGCGAAATCTTCAACCAGGGCACCTTCGCGAAGGTTAGCGGCGCCGGCACCAGCGAAGTGCAAAGCGGCCTGTTCAACACCGGAACGGTTAGCGTCGATAGCGGCGTGCTGCTGCTCAGCGGCGCGGGCACGCTCGGCGGCACCGTAAACGGCGGCGGCGCACTCGAAATTTCCGGCGGCTACACCTTAGCCAGCGGCCTTAAACTCTCCGTCGGCGAAATTATCCTCGAGGCCCACAACCCGCCCAACGAGGCGCAAGCCACACTGGCCGGCAACCTCACCTATGCCAACGAGTGGGCGCAGGAAGGCGGCACCTTCGCGCTAGCCGGCAATACCCTCACCCTGAACGGCGTCGCCTCGCTCCTCTCCGGCGCCATCGTCGGCACCGGCACGGTCATTTCCAACGGCCCCGGCAATCTCGGCAACATCAGCCTGCTGCAGGGCGCCGACGTGCAACTCAACGGCGCGACCGAGCAAAGCGGCAACGTCACCCTCACCGGCGGCTCTACCGCGCCCACCCTCACCATCGCCGGCACCAGCGTCTACGTGATGGATCCCAACACCCAGCTCGGTGGCCAGAACGAGAGCGTCATCGGCACCGTCAGCGTCGCCGGTACCCTGGAAGCCTCCGGCGGCGGCACCAACGTCATTGCCGCCAGCATCGTCGACACCGGCAAGATCCTGCTCAGCTATGGTGAAATGGCGTTCATGGGCCCGCTCACCGGCAGCGGCTCCGTCACCATATCGAACAGTGCCACGCTCGACATCCTCACCAGCAACCTGGTCACCAACACCATCAGCTTCGGCGGCGGCGGCGGCGTGCTCGACCTCGGCAACCCCAACGAGTTCTTTGGCACCATAGCCGGATTTAACACCGGCAACGAAGTGGAGCTGCAAGGCTTCAGCTTCCTCAATCTCAGTCCGACGGGCTCGTTGCAGGTGTCCGGCAACATCGTCACGATCAACGAAGCCAACGGCACCAGCGCCTCGCTCACCTTCAGCACCGCCCAGACCCTCTCACAATTGGCCCTCGGCGTCGGCCCCCACGGCGCCCTCGCCCTCATCCACCTCTAGGGTTGAAGGAAGGCCAGGGCTCTGCCCCTGGACCCCGCCGGGCTGGGCCCGGACCCATTTTATTAATGGGTCCGGGCCCAGCCCGGCGGGGTCCAGGGGCAGAGCCCCGGCCTTCCTTCAACCCCGTGATCCCGCTTGCACCAACTCGATGCCTTGACCATGCTAGGTTCATGAGCGGATTCATGCCCATGAACGACGCTGCACTTACTGACGGTATCATCGGCCGCCGCGTCATCGGCGCCCTCATAGACGGCTTCATCCTGGGCCTGGTCTGGCTCGCCCTGCACACCGTGCTGTGGATCCTGGGCTTCCTCACCTTCGGCCTCGGCTGGTACCTCGCCACCGGCCTATGGGTCGTGCCAATCGCCTACATCTTCATCTTCGTCGCCTCCCCCGGCCAGGCCACGCCCGGCCAGGCGATGGTCGGCCTCCGCGTGGTGGACAACGCCACCCTCGGCCGCCCCAGCCCCGCCCAGGCCCTCGTTTACGCCCTGCTTTATGAGCTCTCGCTCTGGCTCGGTGCCGTCTGGCTGCTCGTCGGCCTGTTCACCCGCCGCTTCCGCTGCCTGCATGATATCGTCAGCGGCGTGCTCGTCGCCCGCGCCGACGCTCTCACCCTCAACCCCGACACCGCCTGGACCTTGGCCGGCGGGCCATACGCCAGATGACTTACAAGCCGCCCCGCCGGCCGCAATTCTTCTACACCACAGCCCCCCTGCCCTGCCCCTACGTGCTCGGCCGCATCGAACGCAAAGTCGTCACTGAAATCACCGGCCCCGACGCCGACGCCCTGCACGATCGCCTCTCGCGCGCCGGCTTCCGCCGCAGCCACAACATCGCCTACGCGCCGGTCTGCCCCGCTTGTTCCGCCTGCGTGCCCATCCGCATCGTCGCCGACGCCTTCACCCCCGACCGCGGCCAGCGCCGCGTGCTGCGCGCCAACGAAGCCGTCGAAGGTTTCGAAGTCCCCGCCCGCGCCACCGCCGAACAATTCGCCCTGTTCCAGCGCTACCAGCAAGCCCGCCACGGCGACGGCGACATGGCCAGCATGAGTTTCTACGATTACCGCGCCATGGTCGAAGACACCCCGATCGAAACCCAAATGATCGAGCTGCGTGACCGCGAGGATGTGCTGGTCGGCGCCTGCCTCGCCGACCGCCTCGGCGACGGCCTCTCCGCCGTGTACAGTTATTTCGCCCCCGAACTTCACGCCCAGTCGCTCGGCACCTACACCATCCTCTGGCTCGTCGACCGCGCCCGCGCCCTTGGCCTCCCGTATGTGTATTTAGGCTACTGGGTCCCCGAGAGCCGCAAGATGGCCTACAAAGCCCGCTTCCGCCCCAGCGAAATCCTCGCTGGCGGCGCCTGGCGCCGGCTCACGGATGCCGATGTCACCGACAGAAGCGCGCGCACCGGGACATTACTCGTTCCGGAAACGGCCGAGTAAGGCAGCAAGCACTTCTTTTTTGAAAAAAAGAAGCAAAAAACTTTTGTCTGTTGTTGGGCACTGCTTGTTTCGTATAAGCAACCGCCTTCACCCGCCCGCTTCGCTTGGCTGACATGCACCAGCTATTCCAAAGGGCGGCGCCATAACAGCCAGCGGTTGCACGCAAAATTTGCGTGCCACTTGCGCGTGCCGCCCGCATTGCAACGACCTTAATCGACAACCACTCCGTAACAAATCTATCACCCGAAATTGATCTCGATCAACTCGCGGAATTGTGACAACGCGCAAATTACTTGCACGGATTGGCGATGCGACGCGAATGGTAGTTGCCAATACCATTCGGCTTTGGGTATCGCCGGCGAGCAATACAATAATGCGCCGCAAAAGCGCACCATTACGCCCGCAACAATTCCCCACGGTGGTCCACACCGTCAGGAAACAACGTGCCGATACAACAAGAACAGTAACAATAGTTACTCTCAAGGAAACACCATTGTGGCCTACGTCATCGTCGAACGTGCCGAGGGGTCCCTGCTGGACCGCCTGCGTGCCTACACCGTTCTGATCGACGGCGAGTATCGCGGCAAGATAAAGTCGAAGGAAAAATGGTCGTACTCGGTGCCACCCGGCACGCACAGCATTTGTTTCAAGGTCGGCCATTATGAATCGCCGGCGCTGAAGATAATGGTCGAGGGCAGAACGCACATCTTCTGCCGGCCCGGGCTTACCCAGGCGCTCGGCCTGGCTGGTTTTATCGAACCGCAATCCTGGATTAGTGTGCGAGAGGAAGATGATATATCGCGGGACCTGCCGCCTACCGTTGCATTCAAACCGTTGGAACCCGGCGCCGGCCCCGATGATGCAGCCTCGCAAGGGATCGCCGGCATATTTGCCCACCGGAACCTGCATGGCGCCACACGCCTTGCCCACGGCGCCTCCACGCAGGCGGCCGAGGCCAGAGCACTCCTGGAACTCGACCTACGCGAGGCGGCAACGACCGGCGCGCTCGATATCCGGTTTGAGCCTGAAATTGACCTAACGACCAGGCACATTAGCGGATTCGAGGTATTGTTGCGCTGGGATCATCCGGTGCATGGGGCGGTGCCAGCATCGATTTTCGTGCCAATGGCCGAAAAATTGGGTCTCAGCGCCACAATCGGCCAATATGTAGCGCGCCACGCCCTGGAGGAGGCTGCAACCTGGCCGGACGATATCGGTCTTTCATTCAAGGCTTCCCTCTACCAGATCCGCTGCTCCGCGTTTCTGCCATTCCTCCAACGTTGCCTGGCCGCCATGCAGTTTCCGGCCCAGCGCCTGACCCTGGAAATTCCCGAAACGGTGTCGGTTGAGCCTGGATCCGCCGACCATGCGGCACTCGAGAGCCTGCGCGCCGCCGGATTTCGAATCATCATCGGCGATTACCGCCTGGAGTCCCTCTCCTTGCAGGATCTGACCAGTGCGCCGATCGATGGCGTCAAGCTGCATCGCTCCGTTGTACGCGCCATGGATACCGATCTGCTCGCCACCGCGAAAGTATATGCTGTAATCGATATCTGTAACAAACGTCACCTGCAGTGCTGCGCGCAAGGTGTCGAGACCGAGGAGCAGCTGTTGGCCCTGGCTCAGGAATATTGCCCATCGGCGCAGGGCAAACTGTTTTCACCGCCGCTTGCCGCGCGCGAACTGGCGCCGTTGATTGCACGGATAAACTCCAAGCGGACCGCCACGGCAGACACGTCTCGCCCGCTAAACGACCTGGTCGCCGAGCTTGCCCAGACAGCAAACGACACAATCATGATTACCACGAGCGATCTGGATGAACCGGGTCCGCAGATCCTCTACGTCAACCAGGCTTGCGCGCGCTTATCCGGTTATGCCGCGGACGAACTCATGGGAAATTCGCCGCGCATGCTGCAGGGACCCGGAACCAGCAGGGCAGCACTGGACAGCATAAGAACCGGTTTGGCCGCCGGCCAGCCGGTCCGGGAGAAAATCCTCAACTACACGAAGGGCGGGGCGCCTTACTGGGTCGACCTGAAGATTGTCCCCCTCCGCAATGACTTCGGAAAGATCACCCATTTTGGCTTGATCGGGCGGGATGTAACCACCGGCAAATGGCGCCTGGACGAGGTGGATAGCTATCTCCGCCGCGATCCGGTCACCGGTTTCGAGAACATGAACGCCATCACCACTTCGATTGAGTCCGCAATCGCATCGTACTCACTAAGGGGATCACACACTGCAGCGACTGCGGCCCCGCCATGTGTTCTCGTGGTGGCAATACACCCCGCAAACGGGCGGCCGGACAGCATGGAGCTCGAGTTTAACAGCGCCGCAATGCTGGTGCTGGCAGACCGCTTGGCCGCTATCACGCCACGCGGCGCCGACCTCGGCTACCTTGGCAGCGCACGCTTCGCGGTGCTGCTCCCCGATGCTGACCTACTGATCGCGCAGGCGCTCGCGGAGCTTATCACCAGGGCCGTCACCGTGCATCGGCTCGAGACAGCGGGACAATCCTGGCAGCCACGCTGCACAGCAAACATTGCCGCTTGGCGGCCGGGCGACACCGCCGCCGCCTTGCTCAACCGGGCGATGAAAACGCCCGCCATGGCGTGAACCATGGTTTGAAGACGTGGCTAAAGCACATTTAACGTAACAAAAAAACTGGGGGAGATGTGCCATCCCCCCCAGACCCCCCGGCGCAACTTGGCACCGAATATCACGGTGCAGCTCGGTGCCAAGTTGCGCCGGGGGGTCTGGGGGGGCCGGCTCGGCCCACCCAGCCTTTTCTAACTCCCCGTCTTCCTGAACTTCAGCAGGAAATTATCCGCCTCCCCGATTGCCGCATACTTCGCGCGATCCTGGTCCTTCAAAATGAACGTCGGCGGCAGCGTCCAAACCCCGTTCGGCCAGTCCGCGGTATCCTTCGGATTGGCAAGCAACTCCGACGCCCCCACAAACTCAAACCCGGCCCGTGTCACCGCATCAATCGCGTAATCCTGCCGCACATATCCATTTGCCGCCTTCGGATCCTGCGGCTTGTCGGTGCGCGCCCGATGATCCTCGATCACCAGCACGCCCCCCGGCTTCAGCGCCTTTTTTATATCGGCCAGCATCTCGCTCACGTCGCCGATATCCATCCAATTATGGAAATTCCGCGTATCCAGCACGAAATCCACCGACCCAGGCGGCGCGATATTGTCGAACCCGACCCCCATTTCGGTCAGCTGTACCTTGCCATATGTCGTCCGGTCCGCCGCCACCTTGTTGCGGAATGTAGTGGAATACTTCGCCCACCCCTCCCCCGCCTCAACCGGCGTGTAATACGTCCCCTGTGCGTGCAGATACGGTGCCAATATCTCGCTCCAATATCCGCCGCCCGGCCATATCTCCATTACCGTTGCATCGGGCCGCACCCCCAGGAACTGCAATTCCTCCAGCGGGTGCCGATACTTGTCCCGCGCCACGAAATTTGCACTCCGCGCCGGGTTCGCAACCGCGTCCGCCAACGCGTCCGCATGCGCCGCCGGAGCAGCCGCAAGCAGCACCACAAAAGCAGTGATCGTTCGCATGTGTCCTCCAGAGAAGGCAGCCGGGTAGGCCAAGCCGCCCCCCGGGGCGTTACTGAAGCTTCAGGCTAATGCTGGACCTTCAGCAACGGCAACTTACAATTAGCACACATTCGGACCGGTAGGGCCAAGAGCCATCCGGACCGTGCTCCCGGCTATCCAGCCTTCCCGCCCTCAGTAAGGCACCCCACCTGGCAACCCGGCCCGCTGCAACAGCAACGGCTTCCAGAACAAACACTGATGCCCGGCCACAAACCCGCTATATTCATTGGGCGACGGCGGCACCAGCGACAGCACCTCGTCCGACGCCACATTGAATCTCTGCCAAATCCCCCCGCGCGGATTGAGCGGACGCCCATACCGCGCAAAGCTCGTCCACATTGCCCGCATCCCCTTCGCCAGCACCTGCTGCTGCGCCGTGAACTGGGCCGGCCCCTTGCCGAACAACGGGCTCTGCAGCGTCGGATACAAATACGGCAACTCGGACGCGTGCGAATCCCCCGTATTGGGCATATTCGGATCGAACGGCAGGAAGATATCCGGCGCATTCGGATCATTCAGTTCATAGCTGTAAACCGGCGTATATTGCGCCGCCAGCGCATTCACCAGGTGCGCCCCGCAGGCAAACCCCTGGTCCGTCACCAGCGCCGCATACGCATAATTCGGGCTCGGATACGCGCTCAACGGATACTGCGCCAGCGCCGCCTGGGCATACTGCGATCCAACCACTGCCTCCACGGCGGCGGGGTACTCCGCCGGCGTAATCGCTCCACTTCCAAACAAATCATTCAGCACCACGAACAGCCGCCACTCATCATGGTTGCTACCGTTAATGATCGGCACATGCTGGAACGCCCCGCTGTTCAGCGCCTGAAAAGGCTGCGCCGGCAGCACGGTTCCGTCCACAATCGGTGAAATCACCCCCAGATCGGTCAGCGGATTGATCGCCGCCACCAGTTGCGCTGGCGTCAGCGCCCGCAAACACACCGCATCCGTCGGCGCGCAATCCAAACCCCGGTTTGGGTCCGACACGATCTGCGCATAGGTCGTCTCCGCCTGCGCAATCGTCGGCAGCGCCGGTGCATAAGACCCGCTCTCGGCAATCGCCCCATGCAACTTGCCAATGCCAGGCGATGTCACATTGTCGATCACGCTCTGGCCGCCCGCCGACTCCCCAAAGATCGTGATTTTCGCGGGATCACCACCAAACCCCGCAATGTTCTGCCGAACCCACTTCACCGCGAATTGCTGGTCCAGCAACCCGTAATTCCCCGCGTCCCCATCAACGGCCAGCGACGGCAACGCCATGAACCCCAGCAACCCCAGCCGGTAATTCAGCGTCACCACCACCACATTATCCTCGGTCACCATTGAGCTGGCGTCGTAGTCCCACCCCTCGCCCGTAATGAACGCCCCACCATGGATCCACACCATCACCGGCAACTTGCTGTTGGCGGTGAAATTTACCGGCGTTTCCACGTTCAGGTAAAGGCAATCCTCCGCATCGCCCGCCATGCCGAACTGGCTGATCGGCTGCGCACACTGCGACCCGAACGCCAGCGCCTGCCGCACCCCGTTCCACGACGCCGGCGGCGTCGGCGCCACCCACCGCAACGCACCAACCGGCGGCGTCGCGTAGGGTACACCCTTGAAGCTTGACACGCCGTTGGCGGTGCTGCCCTGCAGTTCGCCATACTGGGTTTGAACTATTTGCGCCCAAGCAGGGGAGGCAAGCAGACAAAGGAAGAAAGCACTTCTTTTTTGAAAAAAAGAAGCAAAAAACTTTTGACTATTGGTGCCCGCGTGAAGGAGCCGATCGCCCAATATCCCGAGTAAAGTGGAGAAAGTTTTTTGGTTCTTTTTTTCAAAAAAGAACATCTCCCTTCCTCCCTTTAGTATTGCGTATTCGGCGGCAGCCCCGCCACTTGCAACAAAGCCGGCCCCCAGAAGTCGCATTTATGGTCCTGCGAGAAAATCGTTCGTGTCTGCCACGAAGGCGGATACAGCGAAACGAAATTATGCTGCGCCGTCACATACTGTGGCCACGCCCCACCCCGCGGCGCCAACGGCCGTCCATACTTATCGAAAGTTATCCAAGCGGACCGCATGCCGCTGGCCATCGAAAGCTGGCTCGGCGAGAATTGCGCCGGCCCAATATCCAACACTTGGTTCTTGTACGTCGGATACAAATACGGCATTTCCGTCGCATGTGCGTCACCGATGCTCGGCATGAACGGATCCGGCGGCAGGAACACGTTCGGCGCATTGGGATCGTTCAGCTCATAGGCGTACAACGTTGTGTATTTCGCCAGCAGCGCATCCAGGATCAGCGCATTGCAGGAAAATCCCCCGTCCGTCCCCACCGCCGCCACCGCGTAGCCGGGATTGGGGAAGCTGCTCACCGGATATTCCGCCAGCACCTGCGGCGCGAAAGACCCGGTCATGGCCTCCACGAACTGGATATATTCCGGAACCGTATAGGTACCCGGATGCCCGCCGAACGCGTTAAAGAAGTCAAATTCCGACACGAACAGCCGGTACTCATCATGGTTGGTGCCATCGATCACCGGCACCCGGTGGAAATTGCCCGCCGCAATCGCCTGGAACGGCTGCTGCGTCACCACCCACGTATCCACGTTCGGCGCAATCGGCAGGTTGGCACCGGCCGTCCCCCCTTGCGCCGTCAAGATCTCAGCAACCGTAAGGGCCCGCAGGCAACTCGCATCCGTCTGGCTCGGGCACCCCTCGGTGGTGCCGAACTGGCTCCCCGCCGCCGCCGCCGAAGCCTGCGTCGGGAACGTGCTCGCATACGACCCACTTTCGATCACCGCCGTGTGGAACGAAGGCGCCAACGGAGATATCAGTTGGGTAATAATGCTCTGCCCCCCGGCCGACTCGCCATCGATCATTATCTTATTGGGATCGCCGCCAAACTGCGCGATATTCTGCCGCACCCACTGCATGGCGAATTGCTGGTCCAGCGTCCCGTAATTGCCGGACACGCCAACCCCCTTCACCATGTGCTCGGCCGCTAGTGCCGGATGGGCCAGAAACCCCAGGATGCCCAGCCGGTAATTGATCGATACGAACACCGCATTGCCGGTATTGATCAGGCTGGTGCCATCATATTCCTGCCCCGATCCGGTTTCCAATCCACCGCCATGGATCCAGAACAACACAGGCAACTTGCTGTTGGGTGTGGCGTTGGATGGCGCCTGCACATTGAGGTAAAGGCAATCCTCGCTGCCGCCGCCCAGGCTCAACTGGCTCAACCCCTGCGGACAGAAATTGCCAAACTGCACCGTCTGGATCGGCGTGGTCCAGGTCGCGTGCGCCACCGGCGGCGTCCAGCGCAAATCACCCACCGGCGGCGCCGCATACGGCACCCCCAGGAAATTATTGATGCCGCCCTGCACAAAGCCCTGGATCGGCCCGTAGGTCGTATTTACGATGGGCGTCTGCGTCGTCGCCAGCGCCGCCCCCGCCTGCATGCCAACAGCAACCGCCGCCGCCAATCCGCTCAGCCTGCCCATCTCAGCCTCCACCCGTTTTGCAGTCAGCCTACAGGCCGCGCGGGCTCATGGCAAACGGATCAACGAACGTCCTGGTGCACCGCAGCAAAGGAAGAATGTTCTTTTTTGAAAAAAAAAGAACCAAAAAACTTTTGTTACTTTGGCTCGCAGCAGCCCCATACTCGGAGCCCAACAATCAAAAGTTTTTTGCTTCTTTTTTTCAAAAAAGAAGACCTTCCTTGCCTTTCCTTACTGACAACTCAATCCCCCTGCTCCATGGCCGCCCGCATCGCCGCCTCCACATCGTCATCGTCATACGGCTTGCGCAGCATGATCGCCCGCGCGAGCAGCGGCTCGTCTTCCATCTGCGCCACCGCATTATAACCGGAGGCGAAAATAATCCGCAGCTGCGGCTGTTGCCTTACCGCGCGCGCAGCCAATTCCCCGCCAGGCATGCCCGGCAGCCCCACATCGGTAAGCAGAACATCAACCGTCCGCTCGTCCAGCACTTTCAGTGCCTCGGCGCCGTTGCCCGCCTCCACCACTTCGTAGCCAAGCCCCTCCAGCATATCCATCGTGTTGAACCGGATGAACGGCTCATCCTCCACCAGCAGCACCACTGCCGGCTTGCCCGCCGCCGGGTGGCCGGCTTCTCCCTCGGCCCCACTACCGGCGCCGCCAGCCCCCTCCGCCGCCTGAGCCACCGTCATCTGCACCGCCGGCACCTCGCCTTTCTGTAACCCTAAAACGTGCCTCAATTTCGCTGCCAACGCCTCGCGCCCATACGGCTTACTGAGCAGTTCCACGCCCGCATCGAGCCGTCCGCCATGCACAATCGCATTGTCGGTGTATCCGGACGTGAACAGCACTGCCAGCCCGGGCAGGCGTTGCCGCGCCCTGCGTGCAAGTTCCGGGCTGCGCAGCGTGCCCGGCATCACCACGTCGGTGAACAGCAGATCGATCGCAACGCCGCTTTCCACGATCTCTAGTGCACTCTGCGCATCAGGTGCCTTCAGCGTGCGATAGCCAAGTTCCGAAATCATATCCACCACCGTTGCCCGCACGTCATCATCATCCTCCACGATCAATATCGTTTCACTGCCCCCGGTCACCGGACCCACCACCACCGGCGCCTCCACTTCCTCCTCCGCCCGCGCCCGCGGCAGGTAAATCCGCACCGTCGTGCCCTGGCCCGGCTCACTATAGATCATCACGTGCCCCGCCGATTGCTTCACAAAACCATACACCATGCTCAGTCCCAAGCCGGTCCCCTGTCCCTCCGGCTTGGTGGTGAAAAACGGCTCGAACACGTGCTCGATAACTTCGGCGGACATGCCGCACCCGGTGTCTGTCACCGCCAGCATCACATATTGGCCAGCCTTCAGATCATCATGCCGGCTAGCGTACGCATCATCGATAAGCGCGTTCCCAGCCTCGATGGTCAGCTTGCCCTCGCCGCCCATCGCATCGCGCGCATTAATTGCCAAATTAAGCAGCGCATTTTCCACCTGCGTCGCATCAACAAAACTGTTCCACAACCCCGCCGTAACAACCGTTTCGACCTCGACCGACTCGCCCAGCGACCGCCGCAGCATCTCATCCAGGCCGCCGATCAACCGCCGCAAATTCACCACGCGCGGCGCCAGCGGTTGCCGCCGCCCGAACGCCAGCAATTGCGAAGCCAGCTTGGCACCACGCGAAACCGCCGCAACCGCCGACTGCAAACGTTGCTCGGCGCGCAAATTGCCGCCCACGTCGCGGCTCAGCATCTGCAAATTGCTATTGATGATCTGCAGCACATTGTTGAAGTCGTGCGCCACACCGCCGGTCAGCCGCCCCATCGACTCCATCTTCTGCGCCCGCACCAATTGTGCCTCGGCCGCCGTCCGCTCCTCGATCGCCGCCGCCACGCGCTGTTCCAGCACTTCGTTCTGCTGTGCCAGAACCTCCGCAGCCTCGCGGCGTTCGGTAATATCAATCACCGACCCGATCTGCCCCAAATATTCCCCGCTATGGCTGAACCACGGCGCCGAATTGCTCAGCGCCCAGCGCACCGCGCCGTCGGCCCGCTGCAGCCTATATTCCACCCGGAACGGCATCCTGGCCTCGTTGGCCGCAAAAAACAGCCGGCTGCTCTCCGCCAGGTCGTCAGCAAATACCGCATCCCAGGCGCCCCGCCCCAACGCCTGCTCCAGCGTCTGGCCGGTGAATTCGCGCCAGCAGCGATTAAGATAGGTCAGCTCGCCGGCCGGGCCCGTCACGTAAATCATGACCGGCGCATTATCCGCCATGGTGCGGAACCGCGCCTCGCTGGCGCGCAATTCGCTCGTGGCCTCGCGCCGAATGCGCGCCATTTCCAGGTTGGTGTTCACCCGCGCAATCAATTCGCGCGCCGCGAACGGTTTGGTAAGGTAATCATCCGCCCCCGCGTCCAGCCCCTCAATCCGCGCCTCCTCACCGGCGCGCGCCGAAAGCAATATCACCGGCACATCGCGCAGTGCCGCATCCTCGCGCACCGCGCGCAGCAACGCGAACCCGTCCATCCGCGGCATCATTACGTCCGCCAACACCAGGTCCGGCCTGTGCGCGCGCATTTCCTCCAACGCGGCCTGGCCATCGTGCGCCGTCACCACGGACCAGCGCGGCCCCAGCAAACGCCGCACATAATCCCGCATGTCCGCATTGTCGTCGGCAATCAGAATACGTGCCGCATCCGCCGGCAGCGCCGCCAACCCGGCAAGATCGGCCGCGCCCACCCGCGGCAACGCCGCGTCTGGCTCCGGCCCCGAAAGCCAACGCAGCGCCTCTTCCACATACGCATCGGCGCGCGTCGCCACGCCCTGCCCCGCCGTATCGTTAACAATCCGGTCCGCCGGCAAATGCGCGCTGCCGAACGGAATAACCACGCTGAACTCGGTGCCCTGCCCCACTTGGCTGGTCACACGAATGGCGCCGCCATGCAGCCGCACCAGTTCCTGCACCAGCGCCAACCCAATCCCAGACCCTTCGAACGACCGCCCCTGTTGCCCCTCGATGCGATGAAACCGCTCAAACAGCCGCGGCAACTCATCGGCCGGGATCCCCACGCCCGTATCGCGCACCGTGAGTTCCGCCGCGTACCCATCCGCCGAGGCTCGCACCTCAACCACCAATTCGCCTTCAAACGTAAACTTAAAGGCGTTGGAAAGCAGGTTCAGCACGATCCTTTCCCACATGCTGTGGTCCAGGAATACCTTGTGCGGCAAATTCGCGCACCGCACGCGCAACCCCAACCCGGCCCGCGCCGTTGCCGATTCGAAATTCGCCGCCAGTTCGGCGGTGAACTGCGCCATATCCGTCGGCCGGAAGCTGCTTTGCATCCGCCCCGCCTCGATGCGGGAAAAATCCAGCAGCGAGTTCACCAGCTTCAGCAGGCGCAAACTGTTACGGTGCGCAATGCCAAGCTGGCTGCGTTGCGACTGCGCCAGGCTGTCCACCGGCGCGCTCAACAAATCCTCCAGCGGCCCCAGCATCAAAGTCAGCGGCGTGCGAAATTCATGGCTAACATTGGAGAAAAATGCGGTTTTCGCCCGATCCAGCTCAGCCAGCGCCTCCGCCCGCCGGCGCTCCTCCTCGTAGGCCTGCGTGCTGCTGATCGCCGCCCCGATTTGCCCCGCAACCAACCCCAGAAAACTGCGGTAGCTCGCATCAAATAGGCGATGCGGACTTAGCCCCACCACCAGCACCGCGGCGCGGCCTGTCTCACCCGCCGGTTGTATCGGTATCACAACAGCCTCGTGCGGCGCCTGCGCCCACGGCCCAGCCGGCGCGGGCACACCCAGCGGCGCCCCAGGTTCATCCACCATCCGGGCCGAGTGCCCGCGCAACGCCGCGCCCAGCGCCCATGGCAAGGTTGCGTCCAACGCCAAAACCGGCGGCGCCAACGGGTGCCCAACCGCAATGCCGGCCGTCCCCCGCAGCCGCGCGTTCACCCCATCCGGCTCGGTAAGGTACAGCAGTGCGAACGGCAGATCATACGGGTTAGTCGCCAGCGCCAGCGCACTGCAATCGCACGCCTCGGTCAGTGTGCGCGCATGCCCCGTATCGGCCGCCAGCTCGCGCAGCAACGCCATCTGGCGTTCGCCCACCACCCGCGCCGTATCGTCGCTATTGGCGCAAAAAATGCCGCCCACGCTGCCGTCATCGTTTGGCACCGGGCTGTAGGAAAACGTATAGTACGTTTCCTCCGGATAACCGTTGCGATGCATGATGAGCAACTGGGCTTCGGTATAGGTCCCCTGGTCGCCGCCCATCGCCGTTTGCAGCAACGGCTCGATATCGCCCCAGATCTCGCGCCACACCTCTTCCGTTGGGTGGCCCAGCGCCCACGCGTGCTTGCCGCCCAAAATCGGGATGTAGGCGTCATTATAGAAATAGCTCAGCTCCGGTCCCCAGCCGACCCAAATCGGCTGGCGCGACGCGAACATAATGCGCAGCGCCATGCGCAAATTCCGCGGCCACCCCTCCGGCGGCCCCAGCGCCGTCGCCTCCCAATCGAACGCCCGGATACGCGCGCCCATCTCCCCGCCGCCGGAAAGAAAGTCCAAATGACCAGCGTCCTGCGGCGCGGCGACCGGATCGGCCATTTCCTTCATCCGACCCCTTGTCTCACGCTATCTCGGCGCTCCCGGACAATTCGCTGCGTCGCCACGGCAAAACACGCCCGCACCGCGCCGGCCCCGGGCATGTCGCAACCGCCATGACAGGCGGCGAGGTGCTGGTGTTCCAAGGTACTGGCTTTGCTACCAACGAAGATGCGGAAAGTGCGGAAGGACAATAGTTGCCCTAACACCCAACTCCGCCATTGGTTGCATCCGGCGTGCCTCCGGCGGCCGGCGAGCCGCCGGTGGCACTATCGCTGCGCGGCACAGGAATTCTTATGCCGCGCAGCGCTAGTGCCACCGGCGGCTCGCCGGCCGCCGGAGGCATCTTTGCTTACCTGTCGCCGAACACCCCGCTGCGCGGAAATCCGCTCGGCGGCAGCCGGCCCGCCTGGCCGCGTTCCCCCAGCCAATCGCGCAGGTTAACCTCGGTGCGCGTCCGCTCACCGGATTTCCAGGTCAGCCCCTCCGCCATCTGGAAAACTTTGGCGTCCTTCAGCCCGCCTTCACGATATTTCTGCAGCGCCACGCCGGTGCCGCGTGCCAGTTCCGGCAACTCGGCCAGCGGGAACACCAGCAGCTTCCTGTTCTCGCCCACCACCGCCACGTGGTCGCCGGAAGCCGGCACGCAAATCACCGCCCGTTCGCCCTCGCGCAAATTCAACACCTGCTTGCCGGTGCGCTTTTCCGCCAGCAAATCGGCCGCCTTCACCACGAACCCGCGCCCGCTCGTGCCGGCCACTAGATACTTCGCATCCTCGCGCCACACGAACATGTTCAGGATATCGTCCTGGTTGGCCAGATCGATCAACAACCGTATCGGTTGTCCATCGCCCCGACCGCGCGGCACATCGGCCGCCCGCGGCGTAAACACCCGCCCATCCGTCGCCACCAGCACCAGCCGGTCAACCGTCTCGCAATGCAACAACTGCCTTAGCTTATCGCCTTCCTTGAATTTCTGCCCCTCGGCATCGACGATGTGGCCACGCACCGCACGCACCCAGCCTTTTTCCGACAGGATAACGGTAATCGCCTCGCGCTCCACCTGCACGATGGAGGAAACATCCACCGCCGCCGGCGGCGCGCCAATTTCCGTCCGCCGCTTGCCCAGCGCCCCGCCACCGAATTTCGTCCTCGTCTCCTCGATTTCGCCGCCGATCTTTTCCCAACGCAACTTGTCGCTACCCAACAGCGCCTGCAAATCCTTCCGCTCTTTCGACAGCGCCTTATGTTCGCGCTTGATTTCCAACTCTTCCAGCTTGCGCAAGCTGCGCAGCCGCATGTTCAAAATCGCCTCAGCCTGCGCGTCGCTCAACTTGAACGCCCGCATCAGCCCCGCCTTGGCGTCATCTTCCTCCCGGATAATCCTGATCACCTCATCAAGGTTAAGGAACACCTTGAGGAAGCCATCCAGCACTTCCAACCGCTTATCAATCGCCGCCAGCCGATGCGTCGTGGTGCGCACCAGCACCTCATGCCGGTGATCCAGCCAGGCCCGCAGCACCTCCACCAGGCTCAGCACCCGCGGCGTCCGATCCGCCCCCAACACATTCATGTTCAGCGGAAACCGTATTTCCAGGTCGGTCGCCCGGAAAAGCGTCTCCATCAGAACTTCCGGTTCCACGCCACGGCTTTTCGGCTCCAGCACCAGCCGCACAAGCTCCGCGCTCTCATCCCGCACATCGCCCAGCAGAGGCAATTTCTTCGCCTCCATCAGCGCCGCGATTTGCTCGATCAGCTTGCTCTTGCCCACCTGGTACGGAATTTCCGTCACCACGATAACCCAGGTGTTGAACCGCCCCTGCTCTACCGCCCAGCGCGCCCGCAGCCGGAACCCGCCCCGCCCCGTTTCATACGCCGACAGAATAGAAGCCGGATCCTCCACCAACGTGCCCCCGGTCGGGAAATCCGGCCCCGGCACGTGCGCCATCAAGTCCCGCACCGTCGCTTTCGGGTGCCGTATCAAATGCAGCGCGGCACCACACAACTCGCCCGCATTATGTGGCGGAATACTGGTGGCCATGCCCACCGCAATGCCCGCCGCACCGTTCGCCAGCAAATTCGGAAACGCCGACGGCAGCACCACCGGCTCTTCTTCCGCGCCATCATACGTCGGCCTGAAATCCACCGCATTATCGTCAATGCCGGCCAGCAGCGCCTGCGCCACCTCCGTCAGCCGCGCCTCGGTGTATCGCATCGCGGCAGGGTTATCGCCGTCGATATTGCCGAAATTCCCCTGGCCTTCCACCAGCGGGTAACGCACCGCGAAATCCTGCGCCAACCGCACCATGGCATCGTAAATTGCCGCGTCGCCGTGCGGATGGAACTTGCCCATCACGTCGCCGACAATGCGCGCGCATTTCTTGAAGCCGGCCGCCGGGTCCAGCCGCAGCAGCCGCATGGCGTAAATCAGCCGCCGGTGCACCGGCTTCAGCCCATCACGCACGTCCGGCAAGCTGCGCGACATGATGGTCGACAGCGCATAGGCCAAATAGCGCTCGCTCAGCGCATCGGCCAGTTTCACATCCTGGAATCGGTCAGCTGGTGTATCAGGCATCCGCGCTGGGTAGCGAAAACCCGGCCGCCCCACAACGAAGCCAGGCAGCCAAAAGGCTCCTGGGCTACCCTCTCAAAAAAGGAACAGAAGAAGGACTTCTTTTTTGAAAAAAAGAAGCAAAAAACTTTTGTCTTTTTGGCCTTCGGTCCCCAGGCCAACAACTCGCCTAATCGGGCTCAAACCTCACGTTGTACAGCCTGGGCTCGGGCACCGGGGTGCCACGCACGACGTGCGGCTTGTAGCGCACCGAGCCGCTATTCAGCCACTCCAGCACCGAGCTCACAAAGCTGGTGCCGCCGGCCTCGGCGCGCACCTGGCAGCCCGTCGGCTCGCCTCGGATACTGATGGTGCACCCCACTTTTACCCGCCCGGGGCGATCATCTACGGCCGCATTCTCCGGGTAGGCCGGCACCGCCAGCTTCTCGGGCGCCGCCGGCGGCAGGCCCACGAGCCGTTCCGGCGCGTCCTTCGCCCCGTCAATCACCGCAGCCGCCTCGGCGTCCACGCGTTCCGCCGGCTGCTCCTCCTCCGGTGACAACCGCACCACCGCCGGCACCGTCAGGTCCGTCGTCACCGATGGAACAACATCCGGCTGCACCACCGCACTCGTGCTCGCGGCCGGCGCGCCGGCGTTGCCCCGTCCACCCGCTTCCGCCGACAGCGTCGTAGCCAATCTCTGGCTGGATGCGTCAGCCTGCTCATCACTCTGCCCCGACGAATAAGGCTGCTCGCCCAACCCACTCTCGGCGCTGCGATCCGGCTCACCCGGTGCCGGCAATACGTAAGTCCGGCTCACCGGCGCGGTCGGGGCTGCCCGGCGGTGCCAGCGCGTGCCGCTTTCCTCGCTCTCGGCGAATTCCTCCGGTCCCAGCGGCCCAGGCGTTGCAACCGGCAGCGTCACCATCTGCGGCACCGGCTGCTGCAACGTCACCTGCCCAATAACCACTTCCACCGGCAGCGGCGGCATCAAGGGCGCAACCGGCGCGAGTGCCGGTGCCGGCGGCACAACTGCAGGGGGCGCCACAGGCGATGGCACCGGCGCCACCACCCGCGCCGCTTCGCGATGGAACGGTGCAACCAGCCTTCCGGGAGCAAATGATGCAGCGGTCAGGCGCGGCGGCGGTACGCCAACCACCTCCCGCAACGCCTGCACTAGCCCGAAGCCCAACGCGCCGGCCACCAGCACGAGTGCGGTGGTGCAGCCGCATCATACTGGTGCCCATGGCGGCGCCGAACCCGCGATGCGAAATCGCGGTCATCGGCGGCGCCTCCAACGGCGTACGGCACACCGGGCAAGTGAAATCGTCCGCCACCGAGACCCAAATGTCCCGATTGCCGTCTGCCAGCCAGCAAGCCTCATGGTTGGTGCAACGGCCAGGGGTCCGCATCAAATGCCTTTGAAGATTGTGTGTACTAACGCGCGGTGCGGATGAATTGAGCGGGTGGGCGCCGCGACGGCTCGGCCCCGCACTAAATGAATGGTCTCCATAATGGCCATCTTGATCGCGCCGCGGGAGCACCGCAGCGACGGCTTTATTTCGCGCATAAAATTTCGTACGGCGAGACAAACTGTGGCCATTCACAGCAATTTGAAGCGCGCATGTCTCGTACTAAGCGTCACGCTGCGCTCGCGCATAATTATTGGTCACAGCAGCTTGCGGTTGTAAACCACCACTGCGCGATCTAAACGATTATTTCGGTGCAGCACCCTGCGCCCGCGGCGCCGGCCCTGCACCGCGCCGCCGCACCGCCGGCCCCGCTTCGGGCACGCTGGCCGGTGCCGGCGGCGCCAGCACAACCACCGACCGCACCGGTGATGGCGGCGGCAGCGCTATCACATTCACCGGAACAATCACCGCCTTCTCCGGCCACACAAAGATGCCGCCCAACGCCATTCCAGCGATAAACCCCACTATAATCAGTATGATAGAAATCACCCCGCCGGCGCTACCACGATGCACCCGGCTGCGGAACGGTGCATTCGGCGCCACCAGCGGCTTGCCGCACTGCGGGCAAACGAACCGCGAATCCGCCGGCACCCGCACAATCTGGCCGGACGCCGCGAACGAACAGAACATCTCGTTGATGCACCGGCCTGGCAAGGTCGCCATCGGCCCGAAATCCGGCTACCCGGCCGCCGGCAGCGCAACAGCCAGCCAGCCGCGGCACACGGCACGCGCGTGCCGCCTGACGAGCAAGGCCAAACTCTGTTCCGCTCCGGACCGGGTCATTAACTCACTATGGTCGAAAAATTGACGTTGTCACGTACAAGTTTTGCGTATTCTCTTAATATATCAGCACGTTGCCTGCTTACCTCAACGGTTTACCCATAGCCAGCGCAATCAGCCCGTTTCGAGTCGCGCAGA
>Ga0207030_1033_pt1 | contig 34299 bp, 31 predicted proteins | sample Alteio_BWMinCont_40_FD_153260 | JGI IMG/M metagenome (GOLD analysis project Ga0207030, IMG submission 153260) | Enriched cells from forest soil in Barre Woods Harvard Forest LTER site, Petersham, Massachusetts, United States -... | ecosystem: Environmental > Terrestrial > Soil > Temperate forest >... | reverse complement strand
TTCCTTCAATACAATTAATAAATAAACCACGCATGGCTAGTTTCGCACTATTAGGCACCGCTTTGGAAAAAGTATTAAATCTGGAGGAAGGCAGTTTTATGCAAGCATATAAAGGTAATTATCAAGCAAGTATGATTTCAGCTCTAGAGAACTCATCAATCGCGACTGCACTCATTAAATTTATGCAAAATGAATCAGAATACAATACAACTTATAGCGATCTCTTAACAAAATTAAGTGGTCCATTATATCGATCAGAAATGACAGGATGGCCAAAATTACCAAAAGGTTTAGCAAACATATTAAAACGCCAAGCACCCGCATTAGAAATAGCAGGTATTAAAATTAATTTTGATGACAGGCCAAAAAATGATGGGTACCACGTTACTATTATTAATCTCAAAAAGAAAATAATGTATGAGAAAACATGTTAACAAGTTCACTAAATATATTTCATTCCATATTGAAATTGTTCTCTACAGTGAACTTGATTTATTGTCTTAATTTCTAAGTTCACTTATATATCTTAACTTAGTGAACATAGTGAACTTGCTTTTAAAAATTATTTTATTATTGATAAAAAATTAAAAGGTTTTATTGGAGTTAATTGTAAAGTAAAATTCTGTTATTAACAGGAAATAACAGGGGCCATCATGTCAACATTTGAAGTTGGAACTAGCGGCAACCCTAATGGACGTCCCAAAGGAACCGGCCATAGACAGCAGTTATTTAATGAACTGGTAATGCCTCATAAAACCGCACTCTTTGATAAAGCGATCGAATTAGCCCTCAATGGTAATGAAACAATGCTGCGTTTATTCTTAGAACGGATGTTGCCACCGAAACCGCGAGAAGAACCCGTTACATTAGAATTACCTGAAAATATTTCAAAAAGTGAACTTTTACTTACAATGGGTGAAGTAATATTGCGTGGAATTTCAAATCACGATATTACTCCCAGCCAAGGCAAACTTATTCTTAATCTTGCAGAACAACAACGTCAGTTATTCAAAATTAAAGAAGATGCTGAGGAATTTCGAAACATACTAAATTCACCATAATTCATCTAAAGTTGTTGCTTGCAACAATTTATCTTTCAATGCATACCTATGGCTTTGTGGAGCTTTTACTCTACCATCTTTCTTTAATGGGATAGGTGTTATTTCGCGTGCTGGCTCGTCAAAATTAATTACCCATTTACTACTATCGCCCCAAGGTTCAATCGATTTAATTTTTGCTAAATGTGTAATGGCTGAGATAGGCGATACACGGTAACACGCTACATATTTAATTCTTTCACACATTGAACTTTCCATTCTTACTTCATGCCAACGATTCTCATTTAAAAAAACTTCCTGAAAACCATCCTCTCTGGCCGGTACAATAATGGTGTCCACTTCCGAAGGGTTAAAACTTGTAACTTTAGTCAAGCCATTATCATCTTCAATAATATTTTGTAAAAATGGTTTAAAACGATAAAAATAATCATTATCAGAATTTTTATATCGAATCAAACGAATAACATCAATATTAAATTTGAATTGCTGAATTATTGCATTCTCTAACTTACTATGCTGATCATCAATGATGATAAGAACCGAAAAAGGGTTTTCAATTAAACAATCGAGAAAATGATCAAAGTTTCTATATCCATAAGAAGAAATATAATTATCGCAAATATTTTTTATTTCGTTCTTATGATGCAACTCCTCAAATAAAATACTTCTTACTCTTCTTGGTTCGATCGCAAAAGCTATTGAAAACCCCATAACTTGCATTGCTATGTGCCTAATAGCATCATGACTCACCAATTCATTTTCCACGAAGTATAGACGTGGTATTTTGCCGCTTAAGTCTATCAAATATCCATCAGGGATGTTTTCCTGAAATCCTTTTTTTCCTATTTTCTTTTTTACATCAATATAAATACGACTGTCTCCAAAAAGCTTAAGTTTCACTTTCTGTATACTTTCTTCGAGATCAGCTTCATTGGCATACGGAGCTACTTGATAAAGCCCCTCATCTGTATAAATAACGCACATATTTGCTCTCTGGATAAAATTACGACGTTTAACTTAAAATGATACTCATAGTCCGTGGCTCGATAAGTATACCATTCATATGCTGATTGAATGAAGAAAAAACATCCGTCACTGATCAAGCTAGGGAACAAAATTCGAGAACTCCGCAAAGATAAAGGGTTTTCGCAAGAAGATTTTGCCGCTGAGGTCGGCTTAGACAGAACCTATATGGGTAGCGTTGAGCGTGGGGAAAGAAATATAGCGGCACTCAACCTCATTCGCATAGCTAAGTATCTAAAAGTTGAGATTGGTGAACTTTTTCCTGCTATAAAAAATCTTCATGTTGACTGATATTGCCATATATTCAAATTTCTCAGATACTAGCCATCTTAATAAATAGATACTTATAGGCAACATTATGGCAGTTCCATTTGACACACTAGAATATGCTCAAACTTTAGAAAAAAGCGGCATGACAAGAAGCCTGGCTGAAGATTACTCAAGGGCGCTTGCTGATTTGCTAGGAAAATTCATTCGCAATAAGCCAGCATCCCTTGATAACCACAAACAAATTTTTATTGATATCCTTGAGTATATCCGCCAACTCACTAATGCCAATGAAAAACCAGCAATCGCTCTCTGTCATGCAGAAATGCTAACCGAACAACTTATTAAATTAAAATAAAAAATCATGAGCAACAAAATAACTTTCTTTTTATCCATTTCATAATCTTGCTCCAACCTACAAGATTATCTTCTAAATCTGAATAAATAGATTCAAAATCATTTTCGATAATTTTATTAAATTCATCGTCTATGATTTCAATTTCTGTTCCTAAAATACTTCTTTTAACTTCCCATTTCTCAATTTTCACTTCTGAAGGAAAAATAATGGCAAATAATTCGCAACTTTTAACATTGAATGATGAAGATTGACTTTCTGAATAAAACATATGAACCGCTATATTAATTTTATTTATAATGTTTTTTCCAATAGAGAAATTAAATTTTGATTGCAAATTTTTATGTTTGATTAAAACAGTTCCCGCAACAAGCAAATCCACTTGAATTTCAATAAGCTTTGCTAATATGCGTTCTTCAATTTGCGGAATATACTTATTTTCAATATCCTTTATGAGCGTCTTTGCATAATGAAATTTTGGCCTTCTAAGAAGCTCAATTTCAAGATGCAAACATTTCATTTTTTTCAACAAATCTAGTGCGTATGTGTGCGCTTGCTGCGTCTTATAATCTTTTTTCCAAAAGCAATATATCCATACTGCAATAAATACACCAATAATCGTAAAGACGTTCGATAACCAGCTTATAACATCTGAATAAGGCATTAATTTTTCTCCGCGTTGTAACTAATTAACCATTTATGCATAAATTCCGTTGCTCTCACATCATCTTCATTATAATTAATGATATCTTGAAGCACGCTTCTATCATTTGTTTCTAGCCATTTCTCATACCAAAATATACTTTGTGCACCACCGGCCTTTTCATGCTGCCACTTAAAATTAAGATATTTTGCAATATCTTTAATCGAATAAAAATAAACAGGGAAGATAAAAGAATCCATTGTTATTTTTAAGAGATCAACCAAATTGTCTATGAAATGATTTAGCTGATCACAGCCACCATATTTCTTAGATAATTTATTTAGCTGTGTTTTTTCATAGTTATGATAGTGATAAATTTTAACGTTATTGAAATTCTCGGTTTTAATCCAATCAAGAAAATCGTTCCACATTTTTCTTTCACTTTCCGGATTCTCTGCTAAAAAATATTTAAACACCGGTTCCGAATCTGGCTTAACTACTAAAAAACCGAAAAGATACTCCACCCCCAGCAATGGATCTCCCTCGATATCAAAATAAATCTTTGTTTGTGCTTCTGGAATAATTGGATTAGATATTTTAATGATTTCATCATTTACTAGCGATTTAGCCTGTGTTTGTGCTCGCCTTAACGTTTCAATACTAGACCCTTTAATTTTTGGCAACAAATCCAAGTCACATGACAATATATCATTTAATGTTTTTATTCCTTCTTGTCTTAATGCATCCAATGAATCAGAACGAACATTATCCTAGAAAACGCAGTTGACACGACCTATCGCCACTAAAAAACGATTTTTTTCGTATTAAAAACTCTCTGATTTTTTTATTTTAAACTGGCGCCGGTAGACAAATTGGCGGCTGCAATAACCTTCCCTGTAAATATTTTTCCACGGCTTTGCTTAAGATCCGATACCAACGTTGCTCTGATGTTAACTGCTCAGCAATCGATTTTAATTCATTAAAAAATGTTGCTACTCTATTTAAAAGTAATTGTACTTTGTTAATTTTTCCATGCGTGCTACTAATGCTGATGCGTGTTTGTCCGGCATGTGTCACTTGCTTTCCAACAGCGTGTAGTAGCAATGGGCGACTGGTAATCGCTTCTAAATGTTTGTCCGGTTTAGCTAAACGCACGAATAGATTCCACCAGTTATAAATCAAACCAACAACACGAGCCATGAGCCGACAACGTTTAAGATCTTGGGTTGTAAATCCACCCCAGCCCCATTGATTTTTTAGCTCATCAAAAATATTTTCACAATCAGCTCGGTCACGATAATGTTGTGCAATAGTCATAATTTCATCTTGCAGTGAAGTAATTAAAACAGCGTATTCATATACTCGCGCCTTGCCATTAACTTCAGCAAAACTCAATTCGATTTGTTTTGTATTTGTATTTTCAGAAAGAGCCACAACATCTTTTGATACCTGTTTTCTCAGCACAATCACTCGCCGCTCTTTTTTCCAGCCCATTAATTTTAGTTGTGCTTCTTGGCCTTCCCAACCTTGGCCTGAAAATTCCCATTCTTGATTCATCATCAATTTTTCAATTAAACGCTTTACATTGTTCGTGGATTTTAATTTAAATAAATACGGAATTTCTTTTTCTTCTGCCTTGCTCATCACACCCTCCGTTCCAAAAGCACAATCACCACGAATAAATTGAGGCCAATTATTTCGAGGCATGCGATCCAATAACGCCCACAAGTCAGGCGCAGAATAACTTGCAGCGGATTGATTACCTGGTTGAACTTCAGCATCAAGCACTAAGCGTAAATTTGCAATGGAGTAAGTGTGATATGTGTGAGAAGGTCGTCCTGGTTTTTTAGGATTGTAACCAACCACAGCTCCTTCTTGTTTTCCATACAACACTTTAATCGTTGTATCTACATCTAATATCCATGGCACATCTAGCAAGGGTGCATAACATTTATTAAGATGTTTTTGCAGCCAAAGAATACCAACGTCTTCTTCAATTTTTAATAAAGCGCGTCGCAACGAGTCTTCACTAACAATTTTATTCATTCCCAGTAATCCTGAATTCACACCATCACAACGTATAGTTGTGACATGTGAGTAGCGCGTGTGACCAGCAAGAACTGACAACAGCAGTGTTCCTAAAACGTCACGGTTAGTGGGTGCATTTGGACTGATAAGTTGCAGAGGACATTCGTCAACCCAGGGATCAAATAAATCGCCTATTTTTAAAAACTCAATAAAGAAAGGTAGCTGGCCCAATGGCGTAACAGCAGCTTGAGGATCCCACTCAACGTGGACTCTGCCTCCAAATGTATCGACAGCAAGTGATCTGTTTTTAGCAAGTAAACTGGGCTTCTTAGGGGTTGTTGGTAGCTCACCAGATTGGTGAATAGGTGATGGTGGTAATTTCATGAGTTTTTTCCCGAAATTTTTAAAATTTCGGCATTATCTCAGATTTCAACTGCGGTTTTTAGGATAATGTATCTAAATCGCGGAACGATATTTCCATTGTAAGGTAGTTCTTCAAAAAACATTTTTTTGGGTCTAGTCCACAGATGGTTGCTTCCAAATTGATCACAATGATATAGCGCTTTATAAATAACCATTTCTTCCAGGGTTTCGCTATGGTGTGCTATCCCGATTACTTCATACAGTTTTCCTGTTTTGTAATGTTGATAGTTACCAAGGAGGGTTGGTGATGTTGTGTGCATTTTGGTTTTTCCCGGTTGTACGAGCTCGCGATATGGGTAAAGTTCTAAAATTTTGGTGGAGTGTGATGCATTCTAAGTTATGTATTGTTCTTCACTGAGATGCATCGTAATACACTCGTTTTGCACTCCAGTTGCACTCCAGAAGATGGCTGGAATTTTGAATTTTACATCTAACCTATTGATTTTACTGATCGGGGTGACAAGAATTGAACTTGCGACCCCTGCCTCCCGAAGGCAGTGCTCTACCAAGCTGAGCTACACCCCGATACTTTAAAAAAGAACTCATTGCAATTTCCTGGCTAGTAACTTCGTTCGACAACAAATTCAGCCAAATCATTCAGCCCTTTTCGAAAGGGAGAGTCAGGAATATGAGTTAAGGCTGAAAGTGCTTTACTGATATGCTGTTTAGCAGCATTTGCAGTGTAGTGTATGGCGCCTGTAGATTCAATTATTTCTAATATAGAATTAAGGTGCTCATCTGTACCATTTTTAATTGAATTCCGTATGATCTCAGCTTCAGCAGGGGTTCCCATTTTGAGAGCGTGAATGAGGGGTAAAGTTGGTTTTCCTTCTGCTAGATCGTTACCTATGTTTTTGCCGATCTGATGAGTAGATGCGTTATAATCTAGAGCATCATCAATTAATTGATAAGCAATTCCTAAATGCATACCATACTGCTGCATAGCGACTGACTCTTGTTGGGGGCATCGAGAAAGAGCGGGTCCTAGCTGAGCGCCGACTTCAAAAAGTTTGCCAGTTTTGCGGCGAATTACTTCAAAATAGGCATTTTCTGTTGTGTCGGGATCATTGCAATTAACTAATTGCAAAACTTCACCTTCAGCAATTAAATTGGTGGCATCGGCAAAAATATTCATTACGGTTAAATTTTGAAGTTTAACAATCAACTGAAAAGCACGAGAATAAATAAAATCACCCACTAGTACACTGGCTTCATTTCCCCAAATGGTATTTGCAGTTTGTTGGCCTCGTCTTAACGTTGAATTATCGACGACATCGTCATGTAATAGGGTGGCGGTGTGTATCAGTTCAATTGCAGATGCTAAAGTGACATGCTGTTGACCGGTATGACTAGCAGCTTTTGCGCTTAACAGCACAAGAAGAGGGCGAATTCGTTTGCCACCACAAGTCAGGATATATTCAATTAGTTGATTAATCAAAGGGATAGAAGAGCTAAATTCAGTGGTCAGGAATTTGTCAGTTGCCTCAAGGTCAGCTTGCACAAGAGAGCGTATAGAATCTAGTGGCATGTGATGACCATTCCCCTTGAGTTTTTTATGTTAAAGCCTGGAATCCTATTAGGCTCGCTGGCTTGCTGTCAAGCAGTTAAATAGAAAATATGGTTAAGTTCTTGCACCAGGAAGTAATAATCACTATAATGCGACTCCTTTAAGAAGAACATAGAAAAAGTAATGCTAGGAGAAAAAATATGTATGCAGTTATTTTAAGCGGTGGTAAACAGTACCGCGTAATAGAAGGTCAAACATTAAAGCTTGAAAAGCTTATCGCTGACGTAGGTTCTGATATCCAATTTGATCATGTATTAATGGTTGGAAATGGAGAGAACATTCAGGTTGGTAAGCCTTATCTCAAGGGTGGCAAAGTAGCTGCTTCGGTTGTGAGTCATGGCCGGCACGATAAAATTCGTATCGTGAAGTTCCGTAGACGTAAACATCATCGCAAGCAAATGGGTCATAGACAATATTACACTGAAGTTAAAATCACACAGATTTTAGCGGGCTAATTTGACATTTTTGATGCCTGGAAGTAGGTATTATTGAGAAGTAAACAAGTTTTTTGTAGGGGATTTTAGCAATGGCACATAAAAAAGCCGGTGGTAGTACGCGTAACGGCCGCGATTCAAACCCAAAATATTTAGGTATTAAACGTTATGGTGGTCAAGTCATTAATGCAGGCACCATCATTGTTCGTCAACGAGGTACACAGTTTCATCCTGGCCGTCATGTTGGGATTGGTAAAGATCATACTTTATACGCTTTAAAAACAGGCACAGTTGTTTTTGGTGTGAAAGGACCAAAAAGTAAACGTTGTGTGAGCATTGAGGTTATGGCAGAAGACACTGCTGTTGCCTAGATAAAATATTGTATTGAATAATAGCCTCGTTTTAGCCTTAGAAATGACTGAGTGTTATTTTTAGGTTTAAATGAGGCTTTTTTTTTAGAGTCGAGCTATTAATGAAATTTATTGACGAAGCTAAAATCAAAGTTGAAGCGGGCAATGGCGGTAATGGCTGCTGTAGTTTTCTTCGACTTAAATTTATGCCTGAAGGTGGCCCTGATGGCGGAAATGGTGGTAGTGGCGGAAGTATTTTTTTGCGTGCAAACGAAGGCCTGAATACATTAGTTGATTATCGATATACCCGTTCTCATAAAGCAAAAAATGGTGAAAAAGGCAGAGGAAGAGATTGCTCTGGAAAAGCAGGCGAAGACTTATTCTTAAATGTTCCTGTGGGCACGATAGTGTATGACGAAGATACGGATGAGATCATTGCTGATCTCACCGCGGATGGCCAAGTTGCCTGTGTTGCGCAAGGTGGTAATGGGGGTGTGGGAAATGCAAAATTCAAAAGTAGTGTGAATCGCTCACCCACGCGCACTATTCCCGGCACGCCAGGCGAGCGGCGAAATTTACGTTTGGAATTAAAAGTTCTAGCAGATGTTGGTTTAGTCGGTATGCCGAATGCCGGTAAATCCACTCTCATTCATGCAGTCTCAGCAGCGCGTCCGAAAGTGGCAGATTATCCTTTTACAACCTTACATCCCAATCTGGGGGTCGTGCGTGTTGGCCAACATCAAAGTTTTGTGATTGCAGACATTCCGGGATTGATAGAAGGCGCAGCGGAAGGTGCGGGATTAGGAATTCGTTTTTTAAAGCATATTTCTAGGACTATATTATTATTTCATTTAGTTGATATTCTTCCATTAGATGGTGGCGATCCTGTTCAACAATTTAATTCAATTACACATGAGCTCGAAAAATATAGCCCTGAATTGCTCGCTAAGGAGCGTTGGTTAGTACTCAATAAAATTGATCTATTGTTCCCGGATGAAGCTAAAGAACGTTGTGATGATATTGTTCGGCGATTAGGGTGGAAAGGGAAAGTGTTTTTTATCTCGGGCTTGAGTCAAGAAGGCACGCAAGAATTAATGCGCGCAGCAATGGCATTTCTGGAGCAATCGAAGATTTCATGATGAGGCTTGGTCCACAAAATTTTTCGATGAGCCCATCGTGAACGTGCCCGCGTGCGTGCCCGCGCCCGTTTTTTTCAATTTTAATTTGATATTCTAGCCATCTTTGTGAGCGTTTTACGAGGGGATTATTGAAATTTTCTGACAATCAATTATGGAAAGTTACAAAAAAAACGGGCACGGGTACGCACGCGGGCACGTTCACGATGAGTTCATCGAAAATTTTCTTGTGTACGAAGATTATGAGGTTATTCATTTCTAAAACATCAGATCCCGCAGCAAGTGCGGGATGATACAAAAAGATTAAGCTGATTTTGCTTCTTTAGCTTTCTTGGCTTTAGCTGTTGTTTTAGGAGCTTTTGCTGTTTTGGTTACTTTTGCTTTTTCTACAACGGGTGCGGACTCTCCAGACATCTTTTTAATGTGCGCACATAAACGGCTCTTATGGCGAGCAGCTTTATTTTTGTGAAGCAAACCCTTTCCAGCCATACGGTCAATAACCGGAATAGCAGCTTTGTAAGTTGTCTCAGCCAATGCTTTATCACCTTCAGCAATAGCGTTATAAACTTTTTTCATGTACGTACGTACCATGGAGCGTAAGCTCGCATTGTGTTGTCTATGTTGTTCAGCTTGACGAGCACGTTTTTTTGCTTGTGCAGTATTGGCCAAGATATGCCTCCAAATCTTATGTTAGTATTCCACCCAAGCAGCCATTCTTTCATTAAATTGCTAACTGACTGGATTCTCAGGGTTTATGACGCAATCAAAGGGTGCTAATATGCCTGCTTCTCAGAGTATTGTCAATCGGTGTAGAAAGAAGATATTCTGGATAATTTTTTTGCAATCTTTTTACTTTATGATAAAGCTGAAAAATACATTCATTTTAAGATTTATGATACGATGTGACACTTTTTATTATTCTAAGTGTCCCTTATGAGCAAAAGCCTTTTTAAATCAACTTCTACCGTTGTCAGTATGACAATGATTTCACGCGTATTTGGTTTCATTCGCGATATGATTACAGCTCAATTATTCGGTGCGGGGCTGCTCTCAGATGCCTTTTTCGTAGCATTTAGAATTCCAAATTTTATGCGTCGTTTATTTGCGGAAGGTTCTTTTTCTCAAGCGTTTGTTCCCGTGCTTTCTGAATATCAAAAACAAAAAAACCCCGAAGAAATTAAACTTTTTATTAACTCGATGGCAGGTACGTTAGGCGCAGTGTTATTAATTGTGACCTTCGTTGGAATACTCTTTGCCCCTATTATCATCAGAGTGTTTGCGCCAGGATTTGAAGTTAATGGTCCGCGATATGATTTGGCTGTCATGATGTTACGGATTACGTTTCCTTATTTAATGTTGATTTCACTGACTGCTTTTTCGGGTGCAATTTTAAATACATACAGTCGATTCTGGGTCGCTGCTTTTACGCCTGTTTTTTTAAATATTTCAATGATTGCTTGTGCAATTTTATTAGCACCGCATCTGCATGTGCCCATTGTAGCGTTGGCTTGGGGGGTGTTTATAGCGGGAGTGGTGCAATTACTTTTTCAATGGCCTTTTTTGAAAAGATTAGGTTTATTACCCAAACCTAAAATCAATTTTAAAGATGCGGGTGTGATGAAAGTGTTGAGGCTAATGGTGCCTGCGCTATTCGGAGTGTCTGTTTCTCAAATTAATTTATTGTTAGATACTTTGTTTGCTTCTTTCTTGATGGTAGGTAGCGTGTCCTGGTTGTATTTTTCAGATCGATTAATGGAATTTCCATTAGGTGTCTTCGGTGTTGCTATTTCAACGGTGATTTTGCCGCACTTATCAAGACATCATGCGACTCAATCAAAAGAAGATTTTTCGCTGACACTCGATTGGGCGATGCGTTGTGTCTTATTGATTGGGTTACCAGCGGGTATGGTATTTGCGATTGCCTCAGGCCCGTTGATGAGTACATTATTACAATACCGTACTTTTGATGCGGAGGCTGTTTTAATGGCTCACAAAAGTCTTTCAGCTTTTGCCATTGGAATTATGCCTTTTATGATGATTAAAGTCTTGGCTGCAGGGTTTTATGCTAAACAAGATACACGAACACCTGTGCGCATTGGTATTGTAGCCATGGTTTCAAATATGGTGTTTAACGTTATTTTAATTTGGCCTCTCGCACATGTAGGCATTGCGCTAGCGACCTCATTGGCCGCTCTGTTGAATATGAGTTTATTGTTTTATTGTCTTCGAAAAAAAGGCATTTACCAACCACGCTCTGGTTGGAAAGATTTTTCATTTCGACTGATATTTGCGAATATATTGCTAAGCGTATGGCTGTGGATAGGCTCAGGTGATATCCATGTTTGGTTGACAGAGCATGCTTTGTGGAGAAGTACACATTTAGCCGTATTATTGCTAGCAGGCGTTTTGATTTATTTCACAGGGTTATGGATTTCCGGATTGAGACCTAGGCATCTCTTAATTCCGCAACGACAAATTGCTTAGGAGGAGTTTATGATGCGCAGTCATTCAATTCAGTTAGTTGATGTTTTACCCGCTATTGATGATCAAAAAAATTATTCACCTTCAGTAAAAGAGCAGCGCGATAGAGTGTTAACAATGTCAGAAGCAAGGGATGGGATAACAAGAATAAATATTGCCTTAATTTGGGCTTGTGCACTCAACTATCATGAAGTCGTCATCAGTTTGGTGAACGATGATGGAGCGAATGTGAATAGTCGTTCATTCTGGGGAATGAAAACCGCTTTAATGTTTGCTGCAGGAAACGGTCATACCGAGATAGTTAAATTTTTATTAGAAAACAATGCAAATCCGAATGCAAAAGATGCAAGCGGCTGGACTCCGTTAATGAAAGCTACAAAAGCGGGGCACCAATCTTGTGTGGAATTGTTATTAAAATATAAAGCGATTGTAACCCCTCACGTCATAGTATTAGCTGAAGAAGCTAAAAGGAATAAAATAGCAAGTAAATTACACCAGGCTAAACCACCGACTCCTGAGCCTGCCGAAATAAATGCTGCTCCGGTTGCGCAAAAACCTCAAGCTGCAGAAGCAGCATCCTATGGAGGTTTGTTTTCTTGGTTTTCGAGGCGGTCTAAGCACAAAGCGGTAATTTCTCAAGCTACTGTGGGTGCTGTTCCGGTTCTGATGGTTAGATAATTCTGATTACTCAAGACCTTCCCGCCTCGGAATTTCTGGTTCTGCTTGGTTAGGACTTTCCCGCCTCGGAATTTCTGGTTCTGTTTGGTTTATTGGAGAAGTTAGAGAGTTTCGAGCATTAGTAGAGAGGGTTCCCTTTATATTAGTAAGCAAATCTTCACAAAATATTGAAACAGGTTTTCGGCTGGCTTCAAACTCTGTAGTTAATTTTTCTAAGGCTTTTATTTGTGTTTCTACATTTTCACCTTTTTGCACTTTCTCATAGAATTCAGTATCGTCTATCATGCTTTTAATGTCAGTTATCATCTTAATGACTTTTTGATATTGCTGATTAAAGTTGTCTATTTTTTTGTCTAGCCCTTCTAGTTGTTGGTTTGCTTCTTTGGTTTTACCCGTAAATTCTGTTTGTTTAGCAGTTAAAGTAACTTTTAGTGCGGGTAGCGCAGCTGCTACTTCCTTACCTAACGCACTAAGGCCTTCTTGAAGCACAGTGCTCCATTGTAGAAAAGGAGTCGAGATTTCTTTGAAGTGTGCGCCTAAGTGTGCTATTTGATTATCATTTCTAGAGATTTCAGTGATAGTTGAGATTTTTTTAGTGATGTCGAGGTTGGCTTCCTCAATTAAAACTAAGCCTGCTGTTAAGCAATTGATAATAAACAGGCTATCTCTACCATCTGTAAAAGGAGCTAGTGGAGCGGTAATAATTTCGGCGGTGTCTACCATAATCAACCCCTATCAAAACACTCATTTACTGAATTATAGCACCGATTCTAACTTCTGGTACTTACATTGATTAAGATTTTATGCGTATAATCAACCCTTTTTATCCCCTTTTACAATCGTTTTGGCTAAGAAAAGGTTTTTATGAAAGATTACAAGAAAACGCTCAATTTACCCCGTACGGATTTCCCTATGAAGGCGAATCTCGCGCAGCGCGAACCGGAAATCTTAAAGAAGTGGGAATCCCTTGATCTTTATCGAAAATTACGTGAAGCAGGGCAGGGTAAAGAAACCTTTGTGCTACACGATGGCCCCCCTTATGCCAATGGCCACATTCATATGGGTACGGCTCTGAATAAGGTATTAAAAGATATAGTTGTGAAATCCAAAACATTTAGCGGTTTTAACGCACCATTTGTCCCAGGCTGGGATTGTCATGGGTTGCCTATCGAGTTAAACGTTGAAAAGAAAGTGGGAAAAGCCGGGCAAAAAATTACAGCGGAAGCCTTTCGAAAAGCGTGCCGAGACTATGCAACCAGTCAAATCGACATTCAGCGGGAAGAATTTAAGCGTTTAGGCGTGCAAGCTGAGTGGGATAAGCCTTACTTGACAATGGATTTTACCTTTGAAGCAAACATCATTCGCAGTTTAGCGAAGATCATTCAAAACGGTCATTTAGAAAAAGGGTATAAGCCAGTTCATTGGTGTTTAGATTGTGGTTCTGCGTTAGCTGAAGCGGAAGTGGAGTATGCTGATAAGACATCGCCTTCCATTGATGTGCGATTTCGCGTGGTCGATAAAAATGACTTTCTGCAGCGTTTGAACATTGAAGGTGAAGAAATAAAAAATATTTCTATTCCTATCTGGACAACAACACCTTGGACATTACCAGCGAATCAAGCGGTGAGTTTAAATGCTACTTTAGAATATGTGTTGGTTGAATTTAAAGACCATGAATATTTATTAGTAGCCGAAGCACTCATGCCATCTGTTATGAAACGATATGAGGTCACTGAGCCGCATGTGGTTGCAAAAATTCAAGGCGCTCCGTTGGAAGGTATTCAACTGCAACATCCTTTTTATGATCGCAAGGTACCCGTTATCTTAGGTGATCACGTTACCATTGAAGCAGGAACGGGTGCTGTTCATACTGCACCAGCGCATGGCCAAGATGATTATGTGGTGGGCAAACGTTATCATTTAGTCGTTGATAATCCAGTCGGTGATGATGGTTGTTTCACATCGACTACGCTTTTATTTGCAGGTGTGCATGTCACTAAAGCGAATGATTTGATTATTGATGAATTGCGCAATAAAAATTCATTAATTCATGTTGATAAAATTACGCATAGTTATCCGCATTGCTGGCGGCATAAAACACCGCTGATATTTCGTTCAACACCGCAATGGTTTATTAGCATGGAAAAAAATGGTTTGCGTGAAATGGCGATGCATTCCATTAATCGTGTGGAATGGATTCCGGATTGGGGCAAAAATCGTATTGCTGGCATGGTGGAAAAACGTCCTGACTGGTGTATCTCACGACAACGTGCATGGGGTGTGCCTATTCCTTTATTTATTCATAGAGACACAGGTGATATCCACCCTGATACGATTGCGCTCATTGAAAAAATTGCTGAGCGAGTCGAAAAAAATGGTGTGGATGCTTGGTTTTCATTAGAAGCCAGTGAATTACTCGGTGATGATGCAAAACACTATAAAAAAATAAGTGATATTTTAGATGTGTGGTTTGATTCAGGTGTGACACATGAATGTGTGTTGCGAAAACGTAAAGAATTACATTTTCCTGCAGAATTATATTTAGAAGGATCTGATCAGCATCGCGGTTGGTTTAATTCATCCTTATTAGCAGCGCTTGCTATCAGCAATGAAGAACCGTTTAAAACAGTATTAACGCATGGCTATGTAGTCGATGGCCAAGGGCGCAAGATGTCAAAATCACTTGGCAATGTCATGGCACCTGAAAAAATTATCCAGTCGCTGGGTGCAGATGTGTTGCGGTTGTGGGTTGCATCGGTGGATTATCGAAATGAAATCAATGTGTCAGGGGAAATTCTCACGCGTACGTCAGAGACGTATAGACGACTACGCAATACGGCGCGCTTCTTTTTGGCAAATTTAGATGGCTTTGATCCGGATCAACATTTGTTAAAGCCCGATGAAATGTTGGCATTAGATAGATGGGCAGTTGATAAAGCACGTTTATTTCAAGAAGACATTATCAAAGCATATGATGATTATCAATTTCATGTTATTTACCAAAAAATACATCACTTTTGTGTCGTAGAGATGGGAAATTTTTATTTAGATATTATCAAAGATAGACAGTATACGGCGCCAACAAATAGTAGAGCTAGACGCTCGGCGCAAACTGCTATGTTTCATATTGTGGAAGCATTGGTGCGATGGTTAGCGCCTATTTTAAGTTTTACTGCAGAGGAAATTTGGCAATATATCCCGGGTGAACGAAATGAATCTGTGTTTTTAAATTCATGGTATGTTGAGTTAGCTCCATTGGGGCACCATCAGATTATGAATCAGGCATACTGGGAAAAAATACGTCTGGTGCGTGACGCTGTCAATAAAGAGCTTGAAAACCAACGTAACGCAGGCTTAATCGGATCTGCATTAGAGGCGGATGTTAAGCTGTACTGTAATGAAGAGTTAAAGAAAGACTTAGATGCATTAGAAGATGAAATGCGTTTTGTTTTAATTACATCTAGCGCTGAAGTGTTGCTTGCCAATTCACATTTAGAAGATTTGGTCACAACCGATGTTCCAGGGTTATGGATTAAGGTGAGCCCATTGTCGTATTCAAAATGCGAGCGTTGCTGGCATAGACGAGAAGATGTCGGTCATCATGCTGAACATTTAACACTGTGTGAGCGTTGCATTGAGAATGTAGAGGGTGAAGGAGAGGTGAGGAAGTACGCTTAGTGTTGAGGTCGCGCTAGGGCTGAGGGATAGCCGCATAATTTCAATTGAGTTTTTTGCTTCTCCCCTTGTGGGAGAAGCCGCCCGAAGGGCGGATGAGGGGTGTTTTTGTTTTAAAATCACCCCTCACCCGTCGCTTACAGAATCGAGAGCTTAAGCATCGTTCCAGCCTGACATTACAAATGTCAGGCGTTACGTCGGCGCGAAGCATGCTTCGCGAAAGCCCCGACTGCACCCTCTCCCACAAGGGGAGAGGTAAATTCTTCATGAGTTGACGCCTATGCGTAGGCGGGAATCCGTTGCTAAATCAAATTAAAAACGAGGAACGTATGTCAAACAAGATTACACAATCAGGATTACGTTGGCTTTGGGTGGCTTTAATTGTCATCCTCATCGATAGGCTCACAAAAGTTATCGCAGAATACTATCTCGTTGCTTATCATCCTAACCCTGTGATGCCTTTTTTTAATTTGACATTGGCCTATAACAAAGGTGCTGCATTTAGTTTTCTGAGCTATGCAGCAGGATGGCAAGTATGGTTGTTTGGTTTGATTGCAGTAAGTATTAGTGCGATTTTATTGACGTGGTTGAAGCGAATTTCATTTCGGCAGCGGTGGATTGCCATTGCTTTATCGTTGGTGGTCGGTGGCGCGCTTGGTAATTTGTGGGATCGTGTCAGCTATGGACATGTCATCGATTTTATCGAGCTATATGTTTCGAATTGGCACTGGCCTGTCTTTAATGTTGCGGATTCTGCTATTTGTGTTGGGGCGGTGATGTTGGTGATTGATGCACTTTTTAAACGAGACAAAAAAATATAGTATCTGTAGAGATTTCTCTTCGTACACGAAGCTTTCGATAGGCCCATCGTGAACGTGCCCGCGTGCGTGCCCGTGCCCGTTTTATTAAAAGTTTCTGATTAAATTTGAAAAAACGGGTACGGGCACGCACGCGGGCACGTTTACGGTGAGTTCATCGTAAGTTTTTGTCGTGTACGAGGGGGATTTCTATAAAATATTTTCAATCAATTTTTTTACGTGTTTTGTAGCAACATCCCAATTCAATCGTCGTTCAAATTCATGAAATGCAGAAAGAGCCATTTCTTCGTAGCGGGAATAATTTTGCATAAGATTGATAATGTAATCACAATAAATATCTGTTGTGGCGAATGAAGAAAATGTCATGCCATTAATGTCATTCTTGACGATGGTTGGAATGCCGCCCACGTGTGATGTTAAGCAGGGTAAGCCAAATGCATTCGCTTCGCAAAAAACAATGCCGAATGCTTCTGCGCGAGAAGGGACAAATAGAAAATGTGATTCAGATAATAGCTGTGTGATTTTTTGCATTCCTTCAGGTGTTTTTTTAGAAATATAACCATGACAGATAATGTAATGCGGAATTTCAATGTTGGCAGGCGGGATACAGCCTACAAAATTTAACTCAACTGAGTGGTTTGCCGCGTGTAATGCTTTCGCAACATTAAAAACAATATCACCACCTTTTAGGTTCCACTCTTTTCCTATAAATAATAATTTAATTTTGTTGGGAGATCTTTTTTTTAAAAAACTTTTCACGTCTAGCAGTGTGTTTTGTGTATCGATGTTTGCGCCAAAGGGTACTACATGAATTTTATCTTTTTCCACGCCATATAATTCTTTTGCACTTCTTGCTGCCCAGTCCGAAGAAAAAATGGCTAACTTGCAGCGTGACAGTGCTGATGCAGTTCCCGCGTTAGCTTCCTCAATGGTACTGGTTGCTTGGTTAGCAAAAAATGGATTAAAGCCTAGCATGGCAGCATATAATGCGTCAGTCCAAAGGACTATCGGTTCTTTGCACTCTAAGTAAGCGATAGGCGTTGAGATATGTGCTAGTACAGCATTGACATTTTTATTGGCTAATTGTTCTTTGACTTGTTTAGAGTAATTCAGCATCGTAAACGTATTATTTCGCGAGCTTTCTTGTTTTGCATGAATCATTTTTTTCAGTGCATTAATAATCTTAAAGCCTGGCCGCAATTTTGTTTTTAATGAACCAATATACTCAAGCTCAACACCTTGGTTGAGTAGTGCCTGAGACATGTAATAAGGTGTGCCAGAACGTTTATGGACATTTTTCGCATCAAATTTACTGACAAACGCAAGTTTCATCTAAAGAATTTCCTTGATTAACTGATTAACGCTTTGGGTCGCGACTTGCCAATTTAATCTTGTTTTGAATTCTTTAAAGGATGAAAGAGCTAGGGCTTCATATTGAGAATAGTTGTTCATCAAATTAGAAATATATTCACAATATTTTTCTGTGGAAGCATCTAACGAAAAAGTCATACCATTGATGTTGTCTTTTACAACAGTAGCAATTCCTCCGGTATACGACGTTAAGCAAGGCAGGGCATATGCATTTGCTTCACAAAAAACAATACCAAACGCTTCTGCTCGTGAAGGGACAAACAAAAAATGTGATTCATGCAGGAGTGATTGAATTTTTGCAACACCTTCGGGTGTACGTTTAGAAATAAACCCATGACATTTTATGTAATCAGGGACATCTACATTTTTAGGAGGGTGGCAACCTACAAAATTTAATTCAACTGCTTGGCCAGATGCATGCAATGCTTTTGTGACATTGAAAACAATATCTCCGCCTTTGCGATGCCAGTGTTTGCCAATAAATAATAATTTAACGACACGTGAATTGCGTTTTTTTAGAATGTGTTTGATATCTTCTTCGTTGAAGTTACAAACAATATTTGCTCCGAAAGGAACGACTTTTACTTTTGATCTATCGACACCATAGAGCTCTACTGCACTGTTAGCCGCCCATTCAGATGAAAAAATGGCAAGTTTCATGCGTGCTAAGCATTCTGACGTTATTTGATTGCCTTGGCGAATAGAGCTTGCAGAATGATTTGAAAAAGCTGGATAAAATCCAAGAAGGCTTGAGTAGAGTGCGTCTGTCCATAAGATGATGGGCTGAGGGCAATCTAAATAAGCGACTGGATTAATCTGAGGTGCGATGACCACGTCTGAATTTAATAATTTTAATTGTTCTGCAACTTGCTGAGAATAAAATTGTGCAGCAACAATGTTAAAGCGCGGGCTCTCTCTCTGGTCACAGATGTATTTATTCCAAACTTGTTTGAGTTTGAAACCGGCGGGAAGTTTTCTTTTTAATGAGCCAATGTAATCGATTTCTACATTGTCCTGCCGAAAAGCATTGGACATAAAAAACGGTGTGCCAGACCAGTTATTTACATCTTTTGCATCAAAGGTGGTTGCATAGGCAGCTTTCATATAGGCTCTCTATAAAAATTTTGCAATGGGTGATTGCCAGAAATTTTCTTTAAACGGTGCGAAAGTAAAATGATGTTGCATACGTTGGTATGCTTTCACAATTCGTTCAGCGTTCTCATCATTAGGTGTATTTAACTGCTTGATCATTTCTTCAGATAGTCTTTCAGGGTTGCCAGCGTCAATTAAAATTCCAGTGTCACCCATGACTTCAGGTATGCCTTCAATTTGTGTTGCAATAACAGGTATGCGAGCAATCATTGCTTCTAATAATACTCGGCCAAATGCTTCGCTAATGGATGGTAAAACAAAAACATCAAATGCTTTCATAAATCGAAAGCCATCCGGAATAAATCCTGTGAAAATAATGTCATTTTCTAGCTGGAGTTCTTTAACAAGTTTTTTCAAGGATAATTCTAATTTACCATCCCCAATTAAAATAAGTTTTGTGTGTGCATGTTTAGCTTTAACGATGGCAAATGCTTTAATTAAAGTTTTTTGATCTTTATCAATCACTAATCTTGCGATAGTTCCAAATAAAAATATATCATCTGGAATATTGAGTTTTTCTCTGGCTTCTTTGCGAGAAAAAAATTGAGACTCAAATAATACAGGGTCAATAATATTATAAAAAGTCAGAATTTTTTTGCGTGCTAATAAGGGTAAGTCATTTTGCATGTCCTGTTGGATTGCATTAGAGACACCCACTAAAAACATATTTTTGCGCATCAATCCATAGAGCAATAGTTTTCTTGAAAAGGCGTGCATGGTTTCAGGTGCGTGCATAACAAATAATAACACATTGATACGACAGAATTGCGCCGCCCACATCATAATGTAAGCGGGTTTGTAGCGATGACAAATGACTATTTCAAAACGTTTTTCTCTGCATAGTTTTATAAATTTTGCGATTGTTTTTATTTTTAAGCCGCGTAGTTCTCTGCTAGATAAATCTAAAAAGCTAACGTCTTCAGCTAATGTTTTTTTCTGAATCTCAAGGCAAGGTTTTCCAGCCAGATAAATAACATGTACCTTATACTTTTTAGGGTCAAATAATTGCGAATATTGATTGCAGCTTTCGAGAAACTGCATGCCATAACTATGGGCTAGAATAAGAACGTTTTTTTGCATTTTTAATGGGCATGTATTTAATGGGTTGTTGATCTTAAAACTATCTGGAATTCATTAGTTTGTCTAGCTTTAATACATATTACTCCAGGGTCTTAGGAATAAGCATGTGGGTAGAGGTTTGGCGAGAAGTCTATCGTGTTTTCTATGACAAATATATGGTAATATCCGCCTTTTTACGCCACAGCTCTTTGATCCAAGGATTATACATAATGAAAGTGACAAAAGCGATTTTTCCGGTAGCTGGATTAGGTACACGTTTTCTACCGGCAACAAAGGCAAATCCAAAAGAAATGATGCCTATTGTCGATAAGCCACTTATTCAATATGCGGTTGAAGAGGCGGTTGCAGCGGGAATAAGAGAGCTTATTTTTGTCACAAGCAGCAGCAAGCGTGCGATTGAAGATCACTTTGATGATAATTTTGAGCTAGAATCGAATTTACGCGACCGTGGCAAACTAGAATTGCTGGAAGTGGTGCGAGGTATTTTACCGGTTGGTGTCTCGTGTGCTTATATTCGTCAAAAATCCCCTCAGGGTTTAGGGCATGCAGTGCTGTGTGCAAAACAACTCGTTATGAATGAACCATTTGCTGTATTGCTAGCGGATGATTTAATTGATGGCGGAGTGAAATCTTGTTTGCAGCAAATGGTAGACGTTTTTAATGATACCCAAGCCAGCATAGTAGCTGTTCAAAAAATTGCTCAATCAGAAACAAAAAAATATGGTGTAGTCGATGTCGCCGGTAGTGTCAATCCTATTGCGAAAGTGACTGGGATTGTAGAAAAACCCAATCCTGAAAAAGCGCCTTCCAATTTGGCTGTGGTGGGTCGTTATATTTTGACGCCACATATATTTCATTTATTAGAGCAAACCACGAAAGATTTTGGTGGTGAAATTCAACTAACTGATGCGATTGCGAAATTATTGTTAGATGAAAATGTTTATTCCCTACAGTTTGCTGGCAAACGTTATGACTGTGGCAGCAAGTTAGGTTATTTAGAAGCGACAATTGCTTATGCTTTAAAACATCCTGAATTGGCGGATGACTTCAAGCAGTGCTTACAGGATTTTGTTTGATGAGCTTATTTTTTTTTGAAAAGAAAAAAAAAATAAGCATATATATTTTTGCTGCGTTAATCAGTTTGTTTCTTTCGTATGACAGTAGTTTGCGTGGAGCAGTTATCAATCCTGATGGAATCTGCTACTTACAAAGTGCTGAAGCAATAGCAACAACCAATTTAAGTACGGCAATGCATCTTTGTGGTCAAGCACAATGGCCGTTTTATTCTATTTTAATTTATAATGTAGTTGCTTTAACAAACATTTCATATATTTCTGCAGCTTTTGTTTTAAATGGATTTTTTTCACTGATTTCGGTTGTTACCTTTATTTATTTAATTGGCTTAATAAGCGCGTCACGTAGAGTGTTGTGGTGTGCAGCTGCTGTTATTTTGCTGTCACATGAGTTTAATAGTGTTAGAGAGTACGTTATTCGAGATCATGGATTTTGGGCTTTTTATTTAGTTTCAATTGTTTGTTTAATTAAATTTTTTAAAACGCTACGTTGGCGATATGCGTTATTATGGTCTCTGTTTTCTTTGCTGGCGATGTTGTTTCGAATTGAAGGCGGCGTATTTTTATTGTTTGTACCTCTCAGCGCATTACTCTATTTTTCTTTACCACTCAGGCAACGTCTCAAAGCTTTTTTTCAGCTTAATTTTATGAGTATCTTACTTGTTGCTTTATTCGCTATCTGGCTAGGTTTTTTTTCTCATCAAGACGCTCAACTCAGTCGTATTGCTGAGATTCAATTCCACTTAATCCATGGCCTAGACAAATTAACCAGTAGTTTTGAGCAATCATCTACGGCTCTTGGACAGCATGTACTAAGTCCATATGCAGCGAGAGATGCAAGCTTTGTTTTATTGTTGATGTTAGGTGCTTGGTATATTGCAAGCGTGATTTCTAATGTATCAATCGTTTATGCAGCATTAATTATTTTTGCTTGGATTCGAAAAGCAGTTCAATTTGATAAACCTACACAATGGGTTGTCTGGAGTTACGTTATTATTAATGTTTTGATTACCATGATTTTTCTCGTAGAAAATATGTTTTTGGCTAAACGATATTTAATTGCGTTATCCCTTATTCTCATGGTTTGGGTTCCTTTTGCTTTAGATAATATGTTTGAATTACGTCGTCGATTTAAGTGGTTGCTACCGAGTGTGATCGTGTTGATGTTACTCACTGCATTGGGCGGAATTTTTGATTTTGGTTATTCAAAATCATATATACGTTATGCGGGTGAATGGTTAGCTAAACATGTTCCAGCCAATGCCGTGATTTATAGTAATGATACGCAAGTGATGTATTATTCTAAACATTTTGGGAATGATATTTTTATTAAAGGTAAACTTTATTCGGATATGAGTGTGCTTGAAAATGGAAAATGGAAGCAGTTTGATTATATTGCTTTACACTTAGATTCCCGTGATAAAGAAAAAAATGCTCATATAACAAATGAAATTGCATTATCGCCTACTCACGTTTATGCGAACAAGAGAGGTGATCAAGTCATCATTTATCAAGTTGAAGACTCAGGGGATAAGAAGTGAATATTACAGTTATTGGCGCAGGCTATGTCGGATTAGTGACAGGAACTTGCTTTGCAGAATTAGGTAATCATGTTACTTGCATTGACGTCAATCAAAAAAAAATCATGAATTTGAAGAAGGGTATTCTGCCAATTTATGAGCCAGGCCTTGAGCCTATGGTGATTTCAAATATGGCAGAAGGTCGATTGCATTTTGCAACATCTTTACAAGAACAAGATAATGATCCTCACGTTATGTTTATTGCTGTGGGTACCCCTAGCGATGCTGATGGTTCTGCAGACATGCAATTTGTGTTAAATGCAGCAAAAGACATTGGTGCATATATTAAAAATTATTGTGTGATCGTGGATAAATCGACAGTACCTGTTGGTGTTGCTGAGCAAGTTGAAAAAATAATTCAATCTGAACTGGATAAAAGGGGATTAATCACTCGTTTTGATGTGGTGAGTAATCCGGAGTTTCTACGAGAAGGTGCTGCTATCGATGATTTTATGCGACCCGATAGAATTATCATTGGAAATGCATCGAAACAATCGAAAGCAATCATGTTAGAGTTGTACACACCTATCATGCGAACGACAGAAAAAATTTATTTCATGAATGTAAAAGATGCTGAGATGACTAAGTATGTTGCGAATGCAATGCTAGCGACGAAAATTTCATTTATGAATGAAATGGCAGTATTGTGCGACCGTATGGGTGTTGATATTGAAAATGTCCGATTAGGAATTGGTTCTGACGCTCGCATCGGTAATGCATTTATTTATCCTGGTTGCGGCTACGGTGGATCCTGTTTTCCAAAAGATGTGAAAGCATTAATGCGTATGGCTGAACATAATGGCATTGATCCTGTTATGTTACGTGCGGTAGAGTCGCGAAATTTCTCTCAAAAACGTGTTTTACCTAATAAGATTACTCAAATTTTTGGAGAAGATTTATCGGGCATCACAATTGGTGTGTGGGGTTTGTCATTCAAGCCTGGGACAGATGATATGCGAGAAGCGTCATCAATCGTATTGCTAGAAGAATTGTTGAAACGGAATGCTCGTGTTCAGGCGTACGATCCGGTTGCGATGCCAGTTGCAAAAGAAATGCTTCCCAACGAATGGTTTTCTGAGGGGAGGCTGCATCTCGCAGAGCATCAATATGAGGCGCTTCATCAAGCGGACGCATTAGTATTGGTGACGGAATGGAAACCTTTTTGTTATCCAGATTTAACGGCTATGAAAAAAATTATGCGTAGGCGTATTATTTTGGATGGTCGTAATCAGTATGATCCTAAGCAAGTTAGGGATGCTGAGTTTGAATATTATGGAATTGGTAGATAGTGCATAGGGTTAGATTGTTTTTTGATTTTTTAACATTTCACTCAGTTTATTAGCATTTACTGGTGGACTAAAATAGTAACCTTGAACTTGATTGCTGTGATGCTCACGTAAAAAATCAACTTGTTCTGATTTTTCCACACCTTCAGCAAGAACATCTATCCCCATTGTTTTTGTCATGCCAATAATCGCTTCAACAATAGAACTATCTTCACTATTTAGAGTAATACCGTCAACAAAACTTTTGTCAATTTTTACTTTGTCAAATGGAAAACATTTTAAATAATTTAAACTCGCATACCCTGTTCCAAAGTCATCCATTGCAAAACGAATACCTAATGCTTTTAGCTCAGACATTTTTTTCGTCACCATAGATATATCTTTAAGAATAAGACTTTCAGTGACCTCTAGCTCTAAAAATCGTGGATCAAGCCTTGTTTCCTTAAGAATGCCTTTTACTAGTTCCACAAAATTATGTTGCTGAAATTGAAGTCCTGATATATTAACCGCTATAGTTAATTCTGCATCAATGAGTTGATGCCAGATTGTATTTTGTTGACAGGCTGTTCTTAACACCCACTCTCCAATTTGTATAATCAGCCCAGTCTCCTCTGCTAGTGGAATAAATACATTAGGACTAATAACTCCCAGTGTTGGGTGTGTCCAACGAAGCAATGCTTCCACGCCTAAAATTTTATTCGTATTTAGCTCCACAAGGGGTTGATAGTGAAGTGTAAGCTCTTCTTTTTGAAGTGCCTGCTTAAGCTCTGTGATCAATTGGGCGCGCTGCAATATATTTTTATTGAATTCATCTTGATAACGTTGAATCTGATTTTTACCCATCTCTTTCGCATAATATAACGCAGCATCCGCATTTTTTAGCAAGGTTTCAGGGTCATATCCGTTGTGAGGATATAAACTAACTCCAATACTCATGCTGATAGTAAAGTTATGGCTGCAAATCGTAAACGGCTCTTTGAATAGCTCTAACAATGAAAAAGCTTTCAACATTAAATCATCTTCGTGCAGCTGAGAAGACAATACTATGACAAACTCATCTCCTCCTAAGCGTGTTACGGTATCCGATTCGCGCACACATCCACTCAGTTTTTTTGCCACCATTATTAATAAATCGTCTCCTGCACTATGCCCAAGAGAGTCATTAACTTGTTTAAAATTATCTAAATCAATCAATAAAACACCCGCACATAAATTTCGACGCTTGGCTTGAACAACCGCTTGTTGAATTCGATCTAGAAGTAACACTCGATTAGGTAGTCCAGTTAAACTATCGTGCATGGCTTGATGAATTAATTGTTCTTCCATTTTTTTACGTTCACTGACATCACGAAAACTACACACTGTTCCTATTATTTCATCATGCAAATATTGCGGATGAGTGTAAAGCTCTAAAATTTTTCCGGATTTAAGCTTCCATTCTTTAATTGTCTCTTTTGAGTTATCTAACGTGGCTTGCTTGCCTAATCGACTTATAACTTTTAGAAAAAAATTATTTGACTCCATTTGATTTGCCATATACTGCAATATAGTTTCAGACTGCTTTGAGGTCAAAATGCTTTCTGGCATATTCCATAAGGTTAAAAATACGTTATTGGACATTACAACTTTATTTTCACGATCCAATACTAGAATGCCTTCCATAGTTGAATCTAGAGTAGCCCTAGTGAGAGAAAGGGATTCATCTAAACTGGAAGAAAGCTTTTTTAAATCTTCAATTTGAAGATGTACTTGCTTATTTAATTCCCATTTATTAGTTAAAGCCGATGCTAATTGACAAATTTCAATAACTTCAAATGGCTTTTTTAAAATTAAAAAATTATTAGAATTATGTAATTTTTGAGATATATTTTCCCAGGAGTAGTCAGAGTAAGCTGAACAAATCACAATTTGTATTTCGGTATCGACTTCCCAGATTTTTTGAATAGTTTCAATTCCATCCCAACCAGGCGGCATTCGAATGTCAACAAAAGCCAGCGCGTAAGGTTGTCCACCAAGCTTTGCTTGACGTACTAATTCGAGACCCTCTTGTCCTTGGTATGCAGAATCGATGACATAAGAAGTTAGCTCGGTTTCACTAGCTGACAATGTTGGAATCTTTCCAAAAATTTTGGCTCTTGCATCCGAGATGGCAGCATCCTGACTATCCACCTCAAAAATCTTGAGGAAATCCTGATGAATTTCTACGGTATCATCTACAATTAAAATTCGTTTTTGTGATAATTCCAACGCAAGACTCTCCTAAAATTTAGTTTTTTATAGCGTATAGGGTAACTCCAAAGTAAAAGCGGCACCTTTCCCCACACCCTCCGAACTTACTCTTATCTCTCCTTGCATTTCTTTTGCTGCAATTGCGCTAGCATGCAAACCAAATCCATGTCCCGTTTTCTTTGTGGTAAACCCATGTATAAAAATTCGTGACATATTTTCTGGTGCTATACCTACACCATTATCTATAATCTGAATCAGTACTCTATTTTGATCGCTGATGCAGATTTTTAATATTAATAATTTATTTTGTCTGGATGATTCGATCAGTGCATGCTTACCATTACGTACTAAATTAATTAAAATTTGCATTAATTTTATTTTATCAACAAAAAAAGGTTGAATTTTTTCATAATGCTTTTCAACTGTGATGCCATGATCACCTTTTTCTATAGCAGAAATTGATACCGCTTCATCTAATAACTCATGGATGGAAGTTATCTGATTAAGCCCGGATTTCGCACTCATAGATTGTTGCAAGTTAATCACATCTTTTATATGTTGTATGTTATGGGTTAATTGTTTCATAGACTCAGACATAACTTTTTGTTCTTTTTGCCAATAATCCGCTAACATTTTTATATAACCTGGCAATTGTGACCCCTGGGGATCTGTTGTGATAAAATGACCTAAATCATTTTTATGTTCTTCTAAAGCTTTACTGACATCCTTAAGACCTGATAATTCAGAATGAGATAAACGATTTTCTATTACACTTGTTGTTACATTAATACTATTTAAGACATTGCCAACGTTATGTAAGACACTCGCTGAGACTTGAGCCATGCCTTCTTGATGCGCTAATCTCAATGTATGGTAGTTCATAATTTCTTTTTGTGTGGAGAGCGCAAACGCAACAGCTAGAATAAAAAGCGTGACTATTGCAATGCCGCTAGACAGAATTTGTGGATCAATTGAATTAATTGAATAAGAACAAGATAACGGAGTAAAAATAGCTGCAGCCATACCTGTATAATGCATCCCACAAATCGCGGCACCCATGACAAAGGCGCTCGCAAATTTTAATCGTATACGTTTTTTCAAGGTGCCTTGATTACTTCTTATCGCTAACCAAAGCGCTGCTTCAGAAGCAATGATAGCAATGACAACTGATAATGCAAACACAGTTGGTAAATAATGAATAACTAAACAAGTCGTCATTGCCTGCATTCCCGTATAATGCATAGCAGCAATACCGAACCCCATGATCACGCCGCCCAGCCCAAGCTGAAGCGCAGTCAACTTCTTGGATTTCAGCAAGAAAAATGTAAACCCCGATGCTAAAATCGCAACAAACATTGAAAAAACGGTCCAGGTAATGTCATAGGTCATTGGAGCATCCATTACAAACGCAAGCATTCCAATAAAATGCATAGACCAAATACCTGCACCCATAGCAAATGCACCACCTACTAACCACAAAGTAGTACTTAGGCGTGTGTTGTTTCTGTCTCTTAAATGCCCCGCGATATCAAGAGCGACATATGATGCAATGACGGCAACTAAGTAAGACAATAACACAAGATGGTAATTGTAAGTGCCGTGGATTTGGATGGGTGGTAAAGAGCCAACTTGAAAGAGTTGATATAACATTAAAAGACATCCTGTCAGCAGAAATGTTAATCCTTTAATGTAGCATAATATTGCTGCAAAATCATTTTTCATACTTGGGGGGTAACATTTTGTTTTGAGGCAACAGGGAGTGCATCGGCAATTTTACTTATGGCGGGGTTGAGCTATTACGAGGTATATGAGAAATGAAGCGAAGTTAGCAGAAAAGAAAACAGGATAGATAGAGTTAACGCTATCTATCCTGTGATTACATATTATGAGAAGTGGTAAGTTAAACCAGCCATAAAGCGGTTGTTTGAGAGAGAGTAACTCGTTCCCAAAGAGCTAGTGGAAGATCCAAAATTGGTATGGGTATATTCACCTCTGATACTAACATTTTGGTAAACAGCTGTTTCTAATCCTACGCCATAATTAAAGCCGCTTCTCCATGTGTTTTGGCTTGCATTAATTGAAGTTGCTCCTAGCGCAAAGGTTTCTTGCGTGTTGAATCTAGCTTGATCCCATCCTAAACGAACATAAACCAGTGAGCTGTCATTTACTTTTAAGCCTGGGAGAGCGCTAACACCCCAATCACCGCGCACATTTACATTAGTATAAACAGACCCTGTGCCGAATGCAGCAGATTGAGATTGGCTAGCATTGGAGCCGTTACCAAAAATTTCTGCGCCCAAGTAAAATGGCATTGTCCATCCATTGAAGTACATGCCATAACCAGCATAGAGGCCACCTTCCCATCCAACGATAGAACCTGTGCCAGTCCCAGTTAAAGCAGTTCCACCGACAGAAGTTGATATAGTTTCACGAGCTCGATAGGAGTCATAACCACCTTGCGCACCAATGTAGAAACCATCTTTTAACATCAATGGTTGTACACAGGGAGCAGCAGGAATAACTTCATTCTTGTAGTCACCTTTGTAATGATGTGCAGCAAATGAAGATCCAGAAGCAAACAGTGTTGCAGCTGTTAACATGCTTACGCAGAGTGTGGACAGTTTTGGTTGATATTGCATAACATCTCCTTACGAGTTGAAATTTTGTATGTCATTAGATTGGGCAGTGTGTTTCAATCCCAATGTTAGTTGCCATTTTATGAAACTAAATTGAAATTATCAACCAGTATGAACCCTAATTTTCAAAAGAAGATTCCTGATCTGCTTTAGCAAGAAAGTCCTGGCACCGTGAGATCAGAATAGGTGTGAATGAGCTTTTTTGATGCGTAGTAAGCGCTTCCAATGAGTGCATGTTCTAGATTGCATAAGACACCTAAAGGAAATTCTTGTCGTTGTAACAAGTAGGCGGGAGATGTTTTGATGCCAACAAAAAAGTCTGGATGATTGAATACGTTCAAATGATTTAATGCGACACCTCCAGTTATCCATATCCCACCTTCTGGCATGAACATCAACTGTAAGGTTCCAACAAATAAACCTAGGTACCAAGCAACAGTGTCTAATATTTCAGGTGCTTGCCCTTGCTGAATTTTATATCCGACTTCTTCTGGAGTTAATATACCTTGCGAAGGATAAAAGAATTGGAATAATCGTGCCAGCCCAGGCCCAGAGAGCACTTTTTCAAAAGTAATTGCTTGATGGTCTTGTGTGTTTTGTAAGAAGCGAATTAATTCTGAATGTCTATTGGAGTAAAAAACTTCAGAGGCAGGTGGATGCGTGATTCCGATATGCCCCATTTCATTTTGACCTAACCAAAAATTTCCATCGGGAAATAAAACCCCATCCTTGCCACCTAGTCCTGTTCCTAGACCAAAAGCTACTCGACGACCAGCATGATTAATTGGACACGTATTTAATCTAAAAACATTGTTAGCGTTATCCATATAATCTGTAAAGGTAGCGCAGACGATGGGAGCATAGTCGTGAATGACTGTATAACAAGGCCATTTTTGGAGTTTAGCTATTGAAGCGAATGGCATAGGGTAAGGGTAAACCCCTTCTAGTAAGAGCGATTCACCATCATAATGACCAGCTGCTCCTATACAAATGGCATCTGCTTGAGTCATGAAAAAATCAAGTTGTTGCTCAAGTTGATGGATTAAATCTTCTAAGGATGATGTGTTTGCTAATTTGATGCTGCATTTTTTTTTGCAATATAGTTCGTTTGTTTTGACATTATGCTCAACAATTCCGGCACTACATTTGGTTGCACCCAGATCCCAAACAAAGTAATTTTTAATCATAAGAAGTTAGCCTGTTTGAAAATCAAGAGCATTGGGAACATCAAGATTTGTTGTAATAGGTTGGCCAATGATTCTCAAGGGGTATCTTTTGCGTATGTTCTCTTCGATTTCTTCTAAGGTTACACCCCGGGTCTCTGGAGTTTTGTAATAACAAAAAATGAAGCTAAATACACAAATAACCGCATACAGTAAAAATGTTTGGCTGGGGCCAAATAAATTTAATAAGGTTAAGAAAGTAGATGAAACAACGAAATTCCAAAACCAACAGCTAAACACTGCAACGCCCATAGCAGTTGCTCTGACTTCCAAAGGGAAAATTTCAGAAACCACTAACCACAACATAACGCCGAGGCTGAATGCAAAGCAAATAATGTAAGTGAAAGTGCAACTCATCGCTAGCCATCGCAACATTGCGAATTGTGATTGTAGATGAAATGCAATGCTTAGTCCCATGAGGCTTAGACACATTCCCACTAAGCCCGCTAAAAGAAGTGGTCGTCTACCTATTTTATCTAAATAATAAACTGCAAATACGGTTGCAAGCACATTTACGACGCCAATTCCTACCGTTGCTAGGATAGAGCTAGAGGTATTTTGAAATCCAGCAAGCTGGAAGATAGTAGGCGCATAATAAATGATGGTATTAATTCCAGTGACTTGCTGAATAAACCCTAGCATTGCTCCTAAAAAAAGAACTGGGCGAATCCAGGGAGCAAAAATTTCACGGAAGCTAGCTTGTTTGATCTTAAGACTTTTTTCGATTTCATTAATTTCATGAGAGACGTTTTTTGAGTTTCTAAGTTTTTGTAATACGTTAACTGCTCTATCAGTCATGTTTTGTTTAATAAGCCAGCGTGGACTTTCAGGCAGAAAAATCATGCCTAGGCTAAGTGCGACAGCAGGTACTAGTCCTAGTCCAAACATCCATCGCCAAGAGCCATCTATGTTGGTAAAGCTATAATTAATAATATACGAGCATAAAATCCCAAGGGTAATAGCTAATTGGTTTAATGAAACAAGAGCACCTCTCAACTCGTATGGAGAAACTTCTGCTATGTAAAGTGGTGCTGTATATGACCCAATTCCAATAGCAAGACCAATAAATAAACGGCCCAGGAGAATGATGTAGACATGATTTGCAAACGATGCAATGGTAGTTCCTATAATAAATAAGCTTGAGACGATGAGCATAAGACGTCTACGACCAAATTTATCTGCTAAATGACCGCTGGCTAGCGCTCCAAACATTGCACCTAAGAGAACACTGCTCACGATAAGTTCTTTCATTTCAGTCGAGATAGGAAAATCTTTTTGAATAAATAATAGCGCACCTGAAATGATGCCTGTATCAAATCCAAATAATAAGCCGGCAACAGCAGCTATCATAGATACAGCGTAAATATACACATGTGATTTCTGTGTGGATGACATGAATTATCCTTTATAGAAATGATCTGTAGGCTAATAACTTCACGAAGTTTAAATTATCGGAAAGCTATCATCAAATTAAATTAACGTCTTTTTTGAGGTTTGAGATAGAATTGCTCGCTGATATATGGAATAACTATGTAAAGGGATTTTTACTGTGAAATATAAAAAATATATTCGGCTGTTAACAGTGTTCTTAGTTTCAACACAGTGTGCTGCTCAGGTTTCGTCGTTGTCACAAAGCCCCCCCAAATTAATTTTGCAAAAACAATCTGGTTTTTTTCGACTCAATATAGACAATATAAAAATGCCTCTACACATACAAAAAATGGGCTTGTTGGGAGTGAATTATTTTGCTGATTTGACGCCCGTTATTTATGGAGGATTGGGAGGATATGCCTCAATTAGTGGAACACAAGGAGGCTTATTTGTTTTAGGATTAGCTGGCGGAGTGCATAAAGAATTTATGTCTCACTTGTGGGGAGATGCGGGGATATTTCTTGGTGGAGGGGGTGGTCACTCATCTTTAGTGGGTGGTGGGTTAATGATTCGTCCTTATGTGGGTTTAGCTTATGACTTAAACTGGGTAAAGATCGGAGCTCATTATAGTTACATTAGTTTTCCAAGTGGGGTCATTACTAGTCATCAAGTAGGGTTAGATTTGGATGTTCCTTGTAATTTTTATTCTATTCCAAATAAAGATGTTGATAATTTTTTTCTAAAAATGGGCGAGGTGATCTTGCCTGATGGCAACATTTTGAATTTTCAACGGAATGATTTTTCCCTCTTTCTCCAAGCCTATCGACAAAAAAAAGGTACGTTAGGTACAAATCAAAAAATTGAAGATGGCACCATAGGATTAGTAGGCTCTGAATTAGATCATTATATGAGTGATCATCTATTTTGGTATGTAAAAGCAGCGGGTGCTTTTCGAGGTGTCCCCAATGGTTATATGGATGTATTAGGAGGTCTTGGCTATCGTATTTCTACAGGAGTACCTATTACTTTTGTTCCTCAGTTCGGATTAGGTGCAGGTGGAGGAGGAACAGTAGAAACGGGAGGAGGATTTTTGGTAAATCCTCAGTTAGGTGTTGAATGGCCTTTAACAAGAAATTTTGCAGCTCGAGTAACCGGTGGTTATATGTGGTCTCCTAAAGGAAATCTAAGAGCAGTTTCAGGAATGGGTACGCTCATATACCATCTGGATATTGCAACTGCTGGAGAAAAAATGCTGAGCTTACCAAGAGCTTATTATGAACCGCAGTTTTGGCGAATCAATTTAGCAAATCAAACTTATATACATCCACAGCGTGGCTTTAGTAGTGCGAATCCAGTGATTAATTTGATTGCAGTTCAAGTAGACCAATTATTCACACCTAATTTCTTTTTTAGTTATCAAGGTGCAGCTGCTTTTACAGGCGATCATTCAGGTGGTTTAGCAACAGGCATGATTGGTCCAGGGCTGCAAACAAAACCTTTCTTAAATCAGCATCTACAATTATTTACGAATTTTTTAGTAGGAGCGGCTGGGGGTGGTGGCTTAGATGTTGCTGGCGGAGCGGTTTATGAACCAGTAGTTGGGTTGCATTATGCATTATCGAAATCGATAGGGGTGCAAGCTAGTATTAGCCAACTAATTGCATATCATGGTCGTTTGAATGCGCCAACAGTTAGCTTAGGGTTTACATTACATTTTGGAACGTTAAACTCAGGAAGATAAAAAATATTTTTTTGGCTTGAGAAAATAAAAAGGACGAACTAAAAAGTTCGTCCTTTTTGAGAAGTTTAAAGCTTACATGAATCTGTAAACTAAACCGATGTTGAATTGATGTGATTGTGGAATGCCGATAGCGCTAATACGTGAGTATTGGCTATAAACATATTCTCCACGTACATCTAAGTTAGGAGCGACATTGGTTTGCGCGCCGCCGCCAACTTGCCAGCCTGTCACATTTGTGCTGTTTTGGACGAAGTGTGATCTTACTACGCCGCCACGTAAATAGCCTAATACATCATTATTAATCATAATGCCTGGTATAATGCTTGCGCCGTAATTCCATGTATCACGTGCGGTAATTCTATTACCAGTCGCACCAGTATTAGTATAAGATTTGATTTTGGCATCGCCACCACCAAATATTTCACCAGCTAGGTAGAACATAGGTGTTGCCATCATGCTATAACCCAGTGATGCTGTTCCATTAAACATAACAGCAGCAGTTGGACTGCCTGTGATGTTAACTCTTGGGCCAATGCTCAAGCCTATGTAAGGGCCAACACCCATGGTTGGTGTTGCGCAAGGTGCAACTGGAGCCAGTTCACCTTTGTAATCACCCTTATA
>Ga0207030_1032_pt1 | contig 34313 bp, 30 predicted proteins | sample Alteio_BWMinCont_40_FD_153260 | JGI IMG/M metagenome (GOLD analysis project Ga0207030, IMG submission 153260) | Enriched cells from forest soil in Barre Woods Harvard Forest LTER site, Petersham, Massachusetts, United States -... | ecosystem: Environmental > Terrestrial > Soil > Temperate forest >... | reverse complement strand
CCATAACACCGGGCCCGGAGAAACCGCATTGACGCGAATTTCTGGCCCTAATTCTTTCGCCAGGCATTTTGTCAGCATGATCATGCCGGCCTTGGAAATACAATACGGACTATATTCACGCAATGGACGTTCGCCGTGAATGTCCGCCAGATTAATAATACAACCTTTATCTTTTTTAAGGTATGGAATTGCTGCCTGTGACAAAAAAAAGGGAGCTTTTAAATTACTGCCTAGTAAATCATTCCAAGCAAATTCCGTGACCTTTCCCAGCCCCGTTGAGTAAAAACGCGATGCATTATTAATTAAACAATCCAATCTATCCCATTTCTTTGCAGCTTGGTCTACAAGCGCTGCCAATCGAGGCGTATCATTTAAATCCGCTTGCAAATAAATAGCAGAATCAGCTCGCTGTTGATTGAGGTCGGCACATAACTCTTTTACTTCAGTTTGTGACTTAAAGTAATGCAATACGATATTCATACCACATGCATGTAGCGTCTTAGCAATATCAGCGCCAATTCGACGAGCTGACCCGGTTATTAATGCCACTTTCGCTGGTAATATTCGATCTTTTAGCATAATTTCCTCATAATAAAACACCTACAGTGACTGAGATTATAAACGCTTATGCCTAGCTTACCTATTCCTACCCACGAGGCCATGATACATAGCGCCCAATTAAGCAATCTTATCCAGAAAGAGATCGCGCAAGCTGGCGGCTATATTCCTTTTGCACGGTTCATGGAGTTGGCTTTGTATGCCCCCGGGCTAGGGTATTATAGCGCAGGTTCTCATAAGCTAGGTAAAAAAGGTGACTTCACAACGTCGCCTGAAATATCACCTTTATTCGCTCACTGTATCGCAAAACAATGCCAACAAATTTTATCCGAAATAGAAAATCCTCACATCTTAGAATTCGGCGCTGGTTCAGGAAAATTTGCCTGTGACTTATTACTTGCGCTTGAAAATGCCGATTGCTTGCCCATCCATTATTTCATCTTAGAAATCAGCGCAGATTTACGCTTGCGTCAAAAACAGTTTTTTGAAGCTCACTGTCCACATTTGCTTTCACGTATTCAATGGCTAGATTCGTTGCCGCAAGAAAAATTTAGCGGAATTATTTTTGCAAATGAGGTGCTCGACGCTATGCCGGTACATTGTTTCCACGTGCAAGGACAAGGTTTTAAAGAAAAATGTGTGGGCTTCGAGAATCATTTTTTGTGGAAACTCACTGAATCCACATCGCCACTACTCACACAAAAAGTCACTGAATTAATCAATCAATGTCATCTACCAGACAGTTACGAATCAGAAATAAACTTATGGGCTGAATCATGGATCCAAGCATTGAGCGATAGCTTAGAAAAAGGCATTATTTTATTGATTGATTATGGTTATGGAAGCAAAGAGCGCTACCATCCAGAGCGCATGACCGGAAGTTTAATGTGTCATTATCAACACCACCGACATGATGACCCGCTCCAGTTAGTGGGATTGCAAGATATTACAGCTCATGTTGATTTTACGGCAATTGCAAACGCTGCAGTTGAGAATCAACTCGATGTCGTTGGCTATACAACTCAAGCCGCATTTCTCATGGCATGCGGGATACTTGAACTTGCGCATCAACAATCACTTTCCGACTTAGAAATCTATCAACAAAATCAAGCCATCAAAATGCTGACACTGCCATCACAAATGGGAGAAATTATAAAAGTGATGGCATTGTCAAAGAAAATCACGCTACCGCTATTGGGATTTCAGTTGCATGATAGACGACATGATTTGTGACTTATCGTTTAAGCCCATTTCTAAATTTTAAAGTATCATTTTCTGCTGTAGCATCATCTTTTTTAGCAAGCGCAGTAAAAAATCCAAGAGAGGGTGACACAGCTAACCTTTCTTCAATCTTTTTTTCGACTCGATCTGCTACTGCAAAACACACTGCCCACTTAGGTCCTTGGGTAATCACTTTTGTCACAACACCTTTGGAAAGAGCCGCTACACCTTCCTTCGCGACGGTTGTTTTAAATACCTCAAGGGGTGAGACCGCCTCTTGCACAGCCTGCATGCGGGTTTTAATCACGTCAAAAGGCGATGTCACAACAATGCTTACCGTAATGCCTGCTAAATTAGCCACATCAGAATTCACGCCGTTTGCTTTCAAGTATTCCCGCGTACCAAACAATGCACCTGAGCCAATAATATTTCGCGGCAACGTCGCACTCAAGCCTCGATAAGGATTTTCCGACTTCCAAATGTCCCAGAAACTTTTTTCTTGATAAACTGACTTATTCGTTTGAAATTTTACTTTTAAAACATCTAGCGGCAAAAGGACAACTTCACCTCCACCCACCAAACTTCCACTCGTAGCAGCAGCATATAATTTTCGTTTTTTTTTATCTTCGATATGTGGCAAAAATGAAGAATGATCTAGCAGATATCTTTCTAAATTACTTTGTGCTCCGATTTTATAAGTACGCTGAACTATCTTGTATAGCATGCTATAGCCAACACCAGGATAGAGCGACATCCATCGTGCGAGCTTAGGTGCATTTGCCTGATCCCTAAATATCACCTGATTAATTGAGTGTATATTTGAGAAAAAATTCGTTGTCCCATTGGCTTGCGGATTCCAAGCGACTACCTTGGTCTTATTCGCTTGTAGGCGTTTCGCAATCGTATCAAAAGGGTGTAAAAATGCAGTTTCAACCACTCCGCCAGCAGCAGATGCAATAAAAGGCGCATAGTTTATTCCTGAGAATGATTTTTTTTGTGACTCACACTTATCTGTATCCGGCATTGAAATCTCCTCTATTTTATGTAACTAACTATTTGATTTAACTTCTAAAAAATCAGCTACGCGATTTAACTACGTGTTAGACTACTTGTCAAACGTAATAGCAGCAATTTTTTACCCAATTAGGTATAATGCCGCTCTATAGTAGTTCAAAAATGAGGAATAAGGCGTGTCACGTTTAGCAATTGTGGAATTACACAAAGAAGAACTTAAATTTTCTGCCGGGCATTTTATGCTGTTTTCTGCTACTCAGCGAGAAAGCTTACACGGTCATGATTATCAAGTGAGCGTCGCATTTCATACCCTCATTCAGCACAATGGCATGAGTTTTGACTGTCGAAAATATAAACAAAAATTATTAGACATCTGCAAACAATTAGATTATCGATTTATTCTACCCAGCCAATCGGATTTTTTAATGTTGGAAGAAGCAGACGATCACTGGATTGCCCATTTGAAGAATGAATCATTACCATTCTATAAAAACGATGCAGTGGTATTACCTATTTCAAATGTCACATTAGAAGAATTATCTTTTTGGTTTACACAACAGCTTTGTGAAAATATCTTGGAATTAACCGAGCACCACATTCAAGGCTTTGTTGTTAAAGTATTTAATGGCCGCGGCGAATCGGGTGCGAGCAGTTGGGGAAAGATATAAATTGTCGCGGAAATTGATCGTTATGTTCATGACAATTACATTGAAACTCTCGAAAGAATAACAAGCCCTAATAATCATGAACGTATTTTTTATTTGGATATTGTGACAGCCATTCATTAAATTTATCAGCCTCAAGAGGATGACTAAAATAATAACCTTGATAAGAATCACAACCATATTGATGCAATATTTCCATCGATTGGCGACTCTCAACTCCTTCCGCAACGACTGTAAGCCCTAGGTTTTTCCCCAAATCAATGATTGATCTCGATATGACTTGAGATTCTTTATCGTGTTCTAAATTTATCACAAATGATTTATCAATTTTTATTTCGTTAAATGGCATTCGATGCAACTCTACGAATGAAGAATAACCCGTCCCAAAATCGTCGATTGAAAGTGAGCAATCCTTCAAACGTAATCGTGTCAATACATCCATTACAATTGCTGGTTGGCCCATTGCTGCTGTTTCTGTCACTTCAAAACCTACCCCTCTTGCATCAAGTGAAAATAGATTCAGTTGTGACTGAATATAATCCGGCAATGATAAATCCGTTAAATTTTTTGAGGACAGATTGATGCAAATCTTGAGATTAAGGTTTTCGTCACGCCACTTCTTCGCTTGTTCAAAGGCTTTCTTAATAACCCAATGAGTCAACGGCTTTATTAATTCAGTTCGTTCTGCTAATGGAATAAATGCATCTGGAAAAACGAGAGGAGCGGTTGGTGGTTTCCATCTGACGAGCGCCTCTACACTGAGAATATCGAATGTGGCACTTTCGACTTTGGGTTGATAGTGTAATTCCAATTGATCCTCTTTAATAGCGCTTGCCAGTATCTCTGGCGTCAGCACTTCCGCTGCTGGCATTAATTTTGTTAGCATTTCTTTAATTTTTACAATATGAAATGGTTTATGTAGTGTCGCTAACATTCGCAACCCATGCGCTTCACCTAACTGCAGTGCCGTGCTTAGTATTTTTTTGTCGTATCCGCTCATTAAGATAATTTGAGATTGGCAATGTTTATTAGATACAAATCGTAATAATTCGATACCATCCATATCAGGCAAATGAAGGTCTAAAATAATAACATCCGGATTAAATTCACTAAGGACAGATTGGAAACGATCGCCCGTCTGGACATAAACAGCCTCAAAATTACAACTTTCAGCAACGCCGCGCAATATTTCGCAAATTTTCATTTCGTCATCAATAATCAGCACCTTTTTTGACTGCATGGATACCTCTTGTTAATAACTTTGAGCAACAGTTTAAATATTATAACATTATGAATATAAAAATATTTAACTTATCATGACAATATTTGATTATTGTGGGCAACCGATAGAAAATAATATTATCATGTCACCTCAAAATAGGCATTACTGAAGCAGAGGCAATTGCTTACTTGAGAGTAAGCTGAGCATTGGGTTGCAGTTCGTTATCCTGCACTTCAAGCTCCCTGGGAACGAGCACGAAATAACTCCCGCAACTTGGCATCTCATTTGCCCCGCATCTTTGCACGAACTTTTTGCGAAAAAACGCTTACATAGAACAACTATGCTCGCGATTTTTCGCAAAAAGTTCGTGCAAAGATGCGGGGCAAATGAGATGCCAAGTTGCGGGAGTTATTTCGTGCTCGTTCCTAAATACGGCAGTTAGAATCATTAGTTTCTACTAATAATAACTGTCACTTTATCATAGCCTACAAATTCTTGATTTAACCATTGAGCATCATTTACCATCATTCTGACACAACCATGGCTAGCATTATATCCTGGGACATCATAAGATCCGTGTAAAGCAAATCCTCCTTTAAAGAACATGCAATATGGCATGGGCGCTCCTCCACGTCCAATTGGAAATTTTGTCGAAACACAATACGGACCTTGTTTAGATTGAATAACAAATTTACCCACAGGTGTGTTACAGCGACTATGAAGATCCGGACAATATCCTTTCCCTCCGGACACAGGACCCCATCGTAAAAGTGTACCCTGAGAATCGTAAGCACCCCACGCTAATCTAGGTAATGAAACCATTATCATTTTTTCACCCGGAGCACTGATTTGTTTTGGGAAGGGGGAAATAGACATAACGTCAGCATTGGATAAGGTTTTTGGCATGGCAATTGTCATACCTCTATGTAGTTGATTACCCATGCGATTTAAGAGTTTAGCAAAATGTATAGTGTCAGGATCTTTAAATAATTTTTCCCAGGTATCACCACGTTTTGTTACATAACATTTTATATCAGGAGATTTTTTACAAGAGTTAGATCCAAAGGTGGCTAAGGCTGAGTGACTAAAAAATATAATACTACCTATAATAACTAGAGAGTATTTTTTCATAGCATCCTTCCTCCATTTTGCCTTTACTCTTTATGGCGCAATGTTTGGTTTATCAGCAATTATTTGGCAAATATTTGCACTAATAAAGTATAGGATACAAATGAAAAATAATTGAACTGATTGGGATAAAATTCATCAAATATCGTCTAGCTGAAAAAAATTTTAATAGTTTCATGATTTTATATTTTTAAAACATCATGATACTCTTCCACGAAACTAAGCTATTTTTTATTCCTGGAGATAAGATGAGCAACTACATGTTTATAGTAAAGAAAGTAATCGCAGGCGCGGGCATTCTTCATATTCATTTAAATAGACCAGAGGCATTAAATGCGCTCAGTGAAGGTTTAATGCAGGAACTTCACCACCTGTTTTCTCAAGCAAAAAATGATTCGAGCGTAAAAGGTGTTTTAATAACAGGAGAAGGAAAAGCGTTCTGCGCTGGAGCTGATATCAATCAATTAGCAACGCTAAATGGCCAACGAGGACTGAGTTTTGCGCGTGAAGGACAAGCGATTTTTCGTACCCTGGAACAACTAGGAAAACCCTCTTTAGCTGCCATTCAAGGGTTTGCATTAGGTGGAGGATGTGAATTAGCAATGGCATCAACAATGCGTATTGCAGCTGATTCGGCCGTATTTGGCCAGCCAGAAGTGAAGCTAGGTGTGATTCCTGGATTTGGCGGCACACAACGTTTAGCACGCCTAGTCGGAAAAGGACGAGCTTTAGACTTATGTTTAACAGGACGATTAATAAAAGCTAACGAAGCACTTAACTGGGGTTTAGTCAGCGAAGTTGTTCCTGCGACAGAGCTATTGACTCGTGCAACACAGATTTTAACGAACATGTTAAAGCTAGCTCCGATTGCTTTGCAAAGTGTCATGACGGTTATTGATCAAGGATATGATTTATCACTCTCTGATGCATTCGAGTTAGAGGCAACTCATTTTGGATTATGTTGTGCGACACAAGATAAATCCGAAGGTGTTAGTGCATTCTTAGCAAAACGCACAGCAGAATTTTGTGGAGAATAAAATGCAGAATAATACAGACATTATTTTTGAAGAAATTATCGGTGAAAATGGAAATTTAGGTCTGATTACCCTGAATCGTCCATCTGTTTTAAATGCATTAAACCATTCTATGTTTATGAGTTTGGATAAATATTTAAAAGAGTGGGAGCAGGCAGTATCCATTAAAGCGATTGTGATTCGAGCTGCTGAAGGCAGAGCTTTTTGTGCGGGAGGAGACATCCGTTACGCGTATGAAAAAGGACTCGCAAAAGATCCATCACTACCTCACTTTTTCCGAGATGAATATCGCTTAAATCAATATATTTATCATTATTCGAAACCCTATATTGCTTTAATGAATGGTATTACGATGGGAGGAGGAGTTGGTATTTCTATTCATGGTTCACATCGTATTGGGACAAAACGGTTAAGCTTTTCAATGCCTGAAACAGGAATTGGTTTTTTTCCAGATGTGGGTGCAACTTATTTTTTAACGAGATTACCGGGAAAAATTGGATTCTATTTAGGATTAACTGGAGCACGCATTCCATATAATGATTGTTTGGCTGCAGGTTTAATTGATCAAGTGATCGCAGAAGACTCATTACAAGATTTAATAAATAAGTTGGCTGGTGCTTCTTTAGAAAAAAATGCAGAGGCAACAATCAGTGATATTTGTAATCAATTTACTGTTCCAGTAGAAAAATCCGTGCTTATGGAACATGAAGCAGAAATTAATGCTTGTTTTAGCAAAAATACGATAGAGGAAATTTTTGCAGCATTGGAAAATTATCCGAGTGAGTGGTGCCAAGAGGTTTTATCGGTACTTCAAAAAAAATCACCCACCAGCCTAAAAATTACATTGCGACAATTGCAGTTAGGTAAAAAATTAAATTTTGATGAATGCATGAAATTAGAGTATCGCTTAACAAATCGATTTTTACATAATCTCGATTTTTTTGAAGGGGTGCGCGCAGCGATTATTGATAAAGATCAGCAACCAAAATGGCAGCCATCAACACTAGAAGAAGTAAAAGCTTCTAACATTGAATCGTATTTTTTACCCCTAGAAAATGAATTAATTGAATAAATTTGCAAAAATCAGGGTGAATAACTTATTGATTGCAATTGTTAATTTACTAAGCATACAAAATATATATTTATTTTGATCAATTAATAAGTAATTATGATGAATATTGTTATTTATTTAACTATACTGGAAGTGTATCCCATCAATATATTAATTAGAGGAGTCAATATATCAATCGTTGAGGTTCTTTATATATAAAATTATAAGGGAGGTTGTATGCAACCCGTCAAAATAGTTATTCGTGATATACCAAGTTCGCCAGCATTAGAAGATCATATTCGCAAGAAAGCCGAAAAACTAACTCATTACTATAATCACATCAATAGCTGCCAAGTCGTCATTGACGTACCACAAAAACATAAACGTCAGGGAAAGCTGTTCAATGTTCGCATTGATTTAACAGTTCCTGGTAAAGAATTAATTGTGAACCGAAAGCTCGATGAGGATGTCTATATTGCTGTTCGTGATGCGTTTGCTGCATTGTTGCGACAACTGGAAAATTATTCTCGTAAAAGACGCGGAGACGTTAAAACGCATGAAAATGGAAATCATGGATATATCAGTAAAATCTTTTCACACGATGGATATGGATTTATTCAAGGTATCGATGGCAATGAATATTATTTTAGCGTGACAAATATGAGTCCTACACAGTTTGAAAAGCTGACAATAGGAGATAGTGTCCAGTTTTTTTCGGTCACTGCAGATGATGGATTTCATGCGCATCATGTTACAATTGAACGAAAGTATGCAGGATCTGATGCGCAGCATTAATTAACTAACAAAAATAAATGGATGAAGATATTACGATTCTTCATCCATTTTTTTGAGTGGCTAACATTCAACCTAGATTCTAACAGCCGAATTTAGGTTCAATTTTCACAGAAGAGATTTATGCCAATTAAGATGTATAATGATTTTTTAGATAAAAATATCTATTCACGTAAACTCAATAATGTTGACTTGGATCCTGTCCCTTCTGCTTATATTTATCTTAATGGAAAACCACTCTTAAATTTTTCATCGAATGATTATTTAGCTTTATCAAGACATCCTTTATTAATCCAACGTAGCCAAGAATTTATAAATCGTTGGGGAATCGGAATGTGTTCATCAAGATTAGTTGCAGGAAACTTGGCAATATATGAAGAATTAGAAAATCAACTTGCTGTTGCAATTGGAAAACCTGCTGCATTGATATTAGGCTCAGGATATCAGGCTAATATTTCAGTGATTGAAGCTTTATTGGATGCGTCAGTATTAAAATCAAAACCCATTGTTTTCTGTGATCGATATTGCCATGCTAGTATGTTAGCAATGACTCACCATTTGAGTCATTTGAAGCGGTTTAAACATAACGATTTAGTGCATTTGGAAAATTTATTAAAAAAGGAAAGTAAAAATAAAAGTCCAAAATTTATTTTAGTCGAATCACTGTATAGCATGGATGGTGATAAAACGAATTTAGAAAAATTAATTGCACTCGCGGGTGAATACGAAGCTTTTATTTATGTGGATGATGCGCACTCAGTGGGTATGTTTGGAGTGTCAGGGTGGGGGATTGCATCTGAGTTTTCACAGCATATTGATCTTATTGTGGGAACATTTAGTAAAGCATTAGGAAGTTATGGATCCTATGTCGCATGCTCAAAAATGGTTAGAGAATTTTTAGTTAATAAATGCAAGGGACTTATTTATTCAACAGCAATATCTCCCGCTGTTGCAGGTGCGATATCTGCAGCTATTGATCTCATACCAACACTGCATGAAACTCGAATGATGGTAGTGAATCATGCGAAGCGGTTGCGTCATTTTTTTAAAGAAAATAATGTAGATTATGGCTTATCTGAAACGCATATTGTGCCATGGATTGTTGGTGATGCTGATAAAACTATGCGTGTTAGTGAGAAGTTAATTGAGAAAGGAATTTTGGCTGTTTGCATCAGGCCGCCAACAGTGCCTAAGGGAACAAGCAGAATCCGATTTTGTATAACTGCACAGCACACCGATGCGGATATTGATTATCTGATAGATGTTTTAAAAAAAATAATATAACGGACTGCTCCTAGAAGTTACCTTGAAGTTTGTTACCTAACTGTTTAATATCGTGATACTTGAAAGGAATGTTTTAGAAAATGGGCACTCTCCAGCAAATAAAAAGCTGTTTTAGTTCAAAGGCTAATGTCTACGAGAGACATGTTGATATCCAGCCAATTGTTGCACAAAAAATTGCTAATACTATTCCAAAAATAATGGCACAACATATTCTGGAGCTTGGGTCTGGCTCGGGCTTGTTGAGTCAATACCTTTTCAACCAATTTCCAGAAGCAAGGCTGAATTTAGTTGATTTCTCAGAAGATATGATTGAGGTATGCAAAAGAAGGTTTAAAAACGTAAATAATGTGATGCTGACTTGTTGTAATATTGAGGAGTTCTCTACTGTAGAGTCCTTTGATATTATTGCCTCTAGTATGGTTTTGCATTGGGTAAGTAATTTAACGAAATGTTTGCAGTATCTCACAACAAAAATCAATCCGGGTGGTTTGTTTGTATTTTCAATGCTAGGAGAAAATTCATTAAAAGAATGGAGAGACGTTTGTCACGAATTCTCAGACTCGATTCCAACACCTAGCTTTCCGTCGTTTTCTCAGATTAAAAATGATTTTCCAAATTTTCATCTTGAAGTAAGTTATATAAATAAGAAATACAAAAGTGCCTATGATTTTTTAAAAACACTAAAAAATATTGGAGCGAATGCAACTCGAGAAGAACATGTCATATTTTCCACGGGGACATTACGACGGATTATGCATGCATTTGATCAACGTGATGTGTGTATTACTTATGAAATTATTTATGGAAGATATCAACAATTATGAGCGGATTTTTTGTCACAGGTACAGATACAAATATTGGAAAAACATTATCTTCTGCTATTCTCACGTCAGTATTGAATGCATATTATTGGAAACCAATCCAATCAGGAATCGCAAATGAAATGTCTGATCAAGACAGAGTGAAACACTGGATAGATTTGCCTGGAAGAAGATTGTTTCCCACAAACTATTTACTGAAAGCATGTTTGTCACCTGAGCAAGCAGCGACTCTAGAAGGTGTTCGTATTGACCTTTCAAAGCTGCATTTACCCAAAGCAGATGCGCAAATTATCGTTGAAGGTGCGGGTGGTGTTTTTGTTCCATTAACAGAAGATACGTCAATGATGGATTTAATGAAACAATTAAATTTGCCAATCATTATTGTTAGCAGAGGTAAGTTAGGAACAATCAATCATACATTATTAACAATAGAAGCATTGTTACATAGACAACTTAAAGTAAAAGGTGTTATTTACTGCGGTGAGTTGAATCATGCTAATCAACATACTATTGAAAAATGGAGTGGTATCAAAACATTATTTCATGTCCCTTATTTTGAAAATTTAAACAAAGATATTTTAACTAAATGGATAGATGAAAATAAAAATGACATTCTTGAGAATTTAATATGAGTTTGGCTGCTCGAGATAAAAATGTTATTTGGCATCCCTTCACGCAACATCAGTCGACCTCATTTCCTGTACCAATAACGAGTGCATCAGGTGCTTATTTAATTGATGAAAAGGGTTATCGTTATTTGGATTTAATTTCATCTTGGTGGGTAAATTTACACGGGCATGGACATCCCATTATTGCAAAAGCGATTTATGAGCAAGCTATGCAACTTGAGCATGTTATTTTTGCTGGATTTACTCATGAGCCTGCGATTCGGTTAGCGGAAGAATTAATTAAAATACTGCCTAACGGATTCGGTAAAATCTTTTATTCTGATAATGGTTCAACAGCTGTTGAAATAGCATTAAAACTAGCATATCAATACTGGAAAAATTTGGGTGAAAGCCAGCGTAAACGTTTTATTGCTTTTAAAAGCGGATATCATGGCGATACATTTGGAGCAATGGCTGTTGGAAAACAATCTGGATTTTTTTCAGCGTTTGAAGATTTACTTTTTCATGTAGATACCTTTGCATATCCGGCTATCTGGCTGAATGATCCTATGCAACTTCAAAAAGAAGACTTGGTTTTAATTGAGATAAGTCAATTTTTAGAAAAATACGGACACGAAACTGCAGCAATGATTATAGAGCCTCTCGTGCAAGGTGCAGGCGGTATGCAAATGTGTTCGACACGATTTTTAAAAAACTTAGAAACGTTAGTCAGATCTTATGGAGTTTTAATTGTTTATGATGAAGTGATGACAGGATTTTGTCGTACAGGTGATTATTTTGCATGCCTAAAATCTCAAACTACACCTGATATTATATGTATGGCAAAAGGAATAACGGGTGGATTCTTGCCGCTAGCAGTCACTGCGTGTCAGGATTTTATATATAAATCATTTTTAGGTGAAACATTTGTTAATGCATTTGCTCATGGTCATTCCTATACAGCAAATCCATTAGGATGTGCAGCAGCACTTGCATCACTGGCGTTGCTGCAGCAAACTGAAACACAACATCAAATAAAAATGATTGAAAAAGTGCATAGTGAAGAACTGTCAAAATTATACAATTCCGATGTAATCAATGCATTGCGATACTGTGGTACAATTGCGGCTTTTAATTTAGTAATGACAACGAATTATGGCTCTGATAGGAGCAATCATTTGAAAGAAAAATTTCATCAACGCGGTTTGATAATTCGACCTTTGGGACAAGTTATTTATATGTTGCCACCTTATTGCGTGACAGAAGATGAACTTAGAAATGCTTATGTCATTGTAATGGAAGAACTTGAAGGAGTGAAAGCATGAGAGGAACAAACCTCGAACTAGAACAACCTAAATTGCCTGTGTTTGGAAGTTGGTTAATTGAAGATGTGCTTAAGATTTATGAGCTTCCTTTTCTGGAATTGATGTATCAAGCTCAAACTATTCATAGAAAACATTTTCCAAAAAATACTATGCAACTCAGTACATTGCTGAATATTAAAGATGGTGGCTGTCCTGAGGATTGTCATTATTGTCCACAAGCAGCACGATACCAAACGGGTGTGAAAGCAAAAAAATTAATGAGTACAGATATAGTAAGAAAACAAGCACAAGCAGCTAAAGAGGCTGGTGCAACACGTTTTTGTATGGGTGCTGCCTGGCGTGAATTAAAAGATAGAGATGTTCCTGCAATCGCTGCGTTAATCCAGGAAGTCAATGCGTTGGGGATGGAATCATGTGTGACTCTAGGCATGTTAACAGAGCCACAAGCGCGTGCGTTAAAAGAAGCTGGGCTGGATTACTATAATCATAACGTCGACAGTTCAGAAGATTATTATAAAGAAATTATTTCGACAAGGACGTATGACGATAGATTAAAAACGTTAGGTAGAGTGCGTAACGCGGGAATTAAAGTCTGCAGTGGTGGGATTGTAGGTATGGGTGAAAACCGTGAAGATAGAGCTGGGATGTTTGTGACGCTGGCGAATTTAGACGTTCCACCCGAAAGTATCCCTATTAATCAACTTGTGCCTGTCCCAGGTACGCCATTAGAAAATACAACAAAAATTGATCCACTTGAATTTGTGCGTACGATTGCAGTGGCACGCATCATGTTTCCTACATCTAGAGTTCGGTTATCTGCTGGTCGTACTGCTATGTCAGATGAAATGCAAACACTTTGTTTTATGGCTGGGGCTAATTCAATTTTTTACGGTGAAAAGTTATTAATTACTGAGAATCCAGATATTATTAAAGATAGAGCCTTATTAACGAGACTGGGAATTCAAGTTGAAGAACATAACTCAGTTAAAAAATATTGTGGTTAGTGAGAACAATTTTTTTGGGCTTTTGTTCATTCCCGCGGCAATACTATCAACGCATGCGTTGATAGTATTGCCGCGGGAATGACAAAATTGTATAATTTTCAATGCAATTGCCAGGATTAGAGCGGTCTATTTATAAGATAATCACATCATAGAATATTCAGGCCCACTCCCTCCCTCCGACGGAGTCCAAAGAATATTTTTAGTAGGATCTTTGATATCGCAGGCTTTACATTGAAGACAATTACCGCCATTCACTTGAAAGCGTGGGTTATGATTGACATCGTAGACTATCTCGTAAACTCCCGCAGGACAATAGCGTTTCTCTGGCGAATCATATTTTTTTAAATTAATATCAATTGCAACGTCACGGCTTTTAATCTTTAAGTGGTAAGGTTGATTTTCATCGTAATGAATGTTAGCAAGGAAAACAGAATTCATTAAGTCAAAAGAGACTTTATTGTCATGTTTAGGATAGTCAATTTTTTTGCATACATTAGCTGCTTTGAGTTGAGTGCGATCAGAGTGTTTGTGGTGAAAAGTCCAAGGTGTTTTGCCACGAAAAATATAGGTATCAATCGCGGAATATAATACACCTGGTATCAAGCCCCATCGTAATGCCGGACGAATATTTCTCACCGAATGTAATTCTTGCCATACCCAAGTTTTTTTCAGATTGTCAGCATATAGTTTGCATTCATTGTTCAGATCATTAAACACACTTTCAGCTGCGACCATTCCTGATTTCATTGCATTATGAATGCCTTTAATTTTGGGAACATTTAGGAATCCTGCTGCACACCCAATTAATATACCACCTGGAAACGTTAACTTGGGAATAGATTGGAATCCACCTTCATTCAGTGTTCTTGCTCCATATGCAATCCGCTTGCTGTTTTCAAATAAAGGTAAAAAAGTAGGGTGCATTTTAAAACGTTGTAACTCATCGTAAGGACTGAGATAGGGGTTTTGATAATCAAGCCCAACTACTAAGCCAACCGATAAAAAATTTTTCCCCCAGTGGTATATGAACGTTCCACCATAAGTAGAATAATCTAAAGGCCAACCTATCGTATGAATCACAGATCCATTTTTATGTAATTCTTCAGGAATTTCCCAGATTTCTTTGATACCTAATCCATAAGTTTGGGGATCACAATTTTCACGTAAATGAAATTTTTCAAATAATGTTTGTGTCAACGAACCACGACAGCCTTCTGCAAAAAAAGTTTGTTTGGCGTATAGTTCCATGCCGGGTTGAAAGCGTGCAGTAGGATTTTTTTCTCTATCGACACCTTTATCGCCGGTGATGACACCGCAGACTCGATTATCTTCGTAAATAACTTCAGTGGCTGCAAACCCAGGAAAAATATTAACACCCAAGGCTTCTGCTTGCTCAGCCATCCAACGACAAAATTGACCTAAGCTAATAATATAATTTCCAGTGTTATGCATTTGCGGTGGAGTTGGTAATCGAAATGATTTTTTTTCAGTTAAAAATATAAATTCATCGTGTGTTACTGGCGTATGTAAAGGCGGGTTTTTTTGTTGCCAATCTGGAATTAATTCATTAAGTGCACGCGGCTCAAGTACAGCACCTGAAAGAATATGAGCTCCAACCTCTGCACCTTTGTCTAAAACACAAATATTGAGAGGAGTATTTTTTTCTTGGCTTAATTGCGCAAGACGAATTGCGGCAGACAATCCCGCGGGACCAGCACCAACAATAATGACATCGAAATCCATTTTATCACGTGTCATGTTTTTTCCTTTTTATAAAAGTTCAACGGCTATTGCTGTTGCTTCTCCGCCTCCGATACAAAGAGAAGCGACACCGCGTTTTAAGTTATATTTTTGCATGGCAGCGATTAATGTCACGATGATTCTAGCACCCGTGGCCCCAATCGGATGACCTAGTGCACAACCACCTCCATGTATATTTAATTTTTCATGTGGAATTTTTAAATCTCTCATGGCTGCAAGTGTGACAACAGAAAACGCTTCGTTAATTTCAAAAAGATCAACTTGATCAATCGTCCAAGAAATTTTTTGTAACAAAACTTTGATCGCATCAATCGGCGCTGTTGTAAATTGGTCGGGAGATTTAGAGTAACAACTGTGTTGTACAATTCGCGCTAATGGTTTAATTCCATTTTTTTCAGCGGTTTTTAATTGCATCACAACAAGTGCTGCAGCTCCATCAGCAATTGAACATGAATTCGCAGCGGTGACAGTTCCACCTTCCAAAAATGCAGGAGGCAGTTGAGGAATTTTTTCAGGCTTCACACTATGAGGATGTTCATCTGTATCAATAACAATATCACCTTGACGTGTTTTGATAGTGACAGGAATTATTTCTGATTCGAACGATTTTTCTTGTATTGCTTTGCGCCCACGCTCGAGTGATGTTATTGCAAAATGATCTTGATCATCTCGTGAAAAAAAAATACTCTTTAGCACATATTTCCGCAAAATAACCCATAGACTGGCGTTTACCGTAGGCATCTTCCAAGCCATCCCAGAGCATATGATCTATAAATTGACTGTTCCCTAGTCTATAGCCTTGTCTTGCTTTTAATGCTAAATACGGAGCATTTGTCATACTTTCCATGCCGCCAGCAACAAAAATTTCATTTGTTCCGGCGACCAAACTATCATACGCAAGCATAACTGCTTTCATCCCGGAGCCACAAACTTTGTTGATTGTCATGCAATTTGTGCTAATCGGTAGACCTGCATGGATCGCAGCTTGTCTTGCGGGTGCTTGTCCTAATCCTGCCGGCAACACGCAACCCATAATGACTTCTTGAATCATGTCTGGCTGAAGTTGGCTACGAGTGACTGCTGCACGAATTGCTGTGGCGCCTAAGGTTGTACTTGAAACATCTTTCAGAGAGCCAAGTAAATTACCTTGAGGGGTGCGCGCGATACTTGTGATAACGATATTTTCTGTCATGAATAAAATTCCTAATGAAAATTCTTAGCAGACCCTAACCGCATTGGCATAATAACCATTTCTTTACCTTGTAAATGAATGTGTCGTTGAATTGCAATGGCTGTTTCATTATGCAATAAACGTGTTATCCAATTATCATGCTCGAAAATTAATTTGCTCGAAAAGAAAATACAATTGGGAAATTGTTTGCTGATTTGCTCAGATAATTTCCCCAACTCTTCAACGATATCTGTTCCATAGCCTACATATGCTTCTGAGGCAATTCCATAGTGATGGCAATAATCAACAAAATATTGTAGTGAACTATATACTTCATCTCGCATGATTTGTAATTTATTTTGTTCAGTAAAGCTTCCTACATCGACAATTCCGACGCTAATGAAAATAAAGTTTTTAAAATGTCTGGGGAAAAGTCTGATAACCGATAAAAGTGTATGCATGCCTACGCCGGGACTTTTCCCAATCAAAATTACGGCTGTTGGTTGAGAGGGATCTGTTGGTACAGCGGGAATGTTTTTTTCAGTGATTGAATGACTTAATTCAGCATCTATATTTGCTAGTTTTCTTGCGACTAAATTATAATGTCTTTTTATGAGTAAACATAAGGCAATGACTGCGCACGTGATCAATACTGTTACCCAGCCACCTGAACGAAATTTAGAAAATAGTGTAATACACAAAATGCTTGTTGTGATGATAAATGCAAAAAAGGAAAAGCTTAAACGGAAAATCCAATTGGGAGATGCTTTTTTACGTTGTTTGGCCCAATAGACGCAGAGACCTAATAGTGACAGTGAAAATGTAATGAATACATTGATACTGTAAAGAATCACTAATAATGTGACTTTACCTCCACTCCAGTAAAGTAAAGCTAATGCAGAAATTCCAAATAAAATCACCCCATTCTGTACAACTAATCGGGTAGATAAGTGACGAAATCGATTAGGTACCCACCCATCGACAGCCATATTCGCTAAGACACTTGGGCCACCTAAAAAACCCGTGTTTGCTGCGACAAATAATAATCCCGCTTCAAGCAATAGTGTCAAAGTTAGTATAGTGTTACCAAGGATGGAATTTCCTAAGATAGAATGAAATACAACTGCATTGAGTGTGTGCTCGGGCTCAGGCTTGGCTTGCCATAATAGATAGAGCAAAATGATACCCGCTGCTGTGAAGCTTAACGAAATTGCCATATAAAACATTGTCCATTTTCCAGTTCTCACCCTCGGCTCTGCGAGACGATTGACATTGTTTGACACTGCTTCTAAGCCAGTATACGTACCACTTCCTAGTGAATAAGCATGTAATAATAGTGCAAGTAAAGGCAACCAACCAAGGGTGCTTGATAATTTTTTTGTTTCAGCTATCGTTTCAGGGATGAGAGGGGATAGGCCTTTACTATGAGCAATTATGCCATACAAGATAAGTCCAACATGTGATACAAAAAATCCTAGAAAAATGGGTAACAAAAATTTAATAGATTCTTTCATTCCACGCAAATTGATGGTTAACAAAAATAAAATTGCTAAGGTTTCAGCAAAAAATTTATAGTGATGATAATGAGGTGGAAGCAAACTAAAGAAGGCATCCATACCGCTGGCAGTAGAAACAGTAATTGTTAAAACATAATCGATTAGCAATGCTGCGCCTGAAATTAATCCTATATGGGATCCTAATAATTGAGTTGCAACTTTGTAACCACCGCCACCGCTTGGGAATAATTCAATAACTTGGTTATACCCTAACGAAATGATAAAGACAGTGACTGCCATTGCTATTGCAATAAATAATGCTAGATGGGTATTTTCAGGGCCAAGAGCAATATAAGCTTCTTCTGGACCATAACAGGAAGATGATAATCCATCTGCCCCTAAACCTACCCATGCTAATAATGCAATAAGCGAGACATGGCGTAAAATGTTAGGATTAAAAGGATTGAGTGGCGCTCCAATTACATAACGTTTTATATTTGTAATGATAGTCATCTTGCTTGCATTCTCAACGCGCCATCTAAACGAATGACTTCACCATTTAACATGGGGTTCTCTATGATGTGAACTGCAAGATGAGCATACTCTTCAGGTTTCGCCAGTCTATGTGGAAAAGGTATGTTTTGAATCAGGGCTGCTCGTGCTTCAGCAGGAATTTTTTGCAGCATAGGCGTATCAACTAACCCAGGTGCTATCGTCATGACGCGAATACCAAATGCAGCCAATTCACGTGCAGCAGGAAGCGTCAAACTGACAATGCCACCTTTAGAGGCGCTGTAAGCTGTTTGGCCAATTTGTCCTTCATATGCAGCGACAGAGGCTGTATTAATAATGATACCCCGTTCTTCAGTATCATCTTGTTGGGGAATTTTCTCCATATCTGCAGCCGCTAAGCGCATTAGATTAAACGTACCGATTAAGTTCACCTCAATGACTTCACGAAAGTCTTGTAAGGGCATGACGCCTTGTTGATTGATGATGCGTCTGGCTCTCACAATTCCTGCGCAGTTGACACAAATTTTCGCAGGTCCATGTAATTTTCTGGCTTGTTCTAAAGCTATCTCAACGCTTTCTGAGTTGGTAATATCACAGGCAATGGCATTTCCTTGTATTTCAGATGCAATTTTTTGGGCAGCATTTAAATCAATATCCAGAATAGTGACTTTTGCCCCCAATTGGCTAAGTAATTTAGCAGTCGCTGCGCCCATGCCTGAGCCGCCTCCACTAATGACTGCGGGGCAATTATTTATTCTCATTTTTTGATCCTTTTCTTTGAAAAAAATCCTGAATCAGGGATACTACACAAAATGTCATTATTTCAAAATAAAAATATGGGAGGAAACATGAAAATCCTCGTTACTGTAAAAAGAGTGATTGACTTTAAGACCCACATTCGAATCAAAGCAGATGAATCTGGCATAGAAACTGCAAACGTTAAAATGGCTATGAATCCATTTGATGAGATTGCAGTAGAAGAAGCTGTTCGGTTAAAAGAAAAAAATATTGCTACAGAAATTATTGCAGTTTCCATTGGTCCTATTCAATGTCAAGAAACAATTCGTACGGCACTTGCAATGGGTGCAGACAGAGGAATTCATATTCAAACCGATTTAGCATTGCAACCACTAGCAGCAGCAAAAATTTTTAAAGCGTTGTCAGCAAAAGAAGAACCCCAGTTGATTTTGTTAGGGAAGCAAGCTATTGATGATGATAATAATCAAACAGGTCAGATGCTTGCTGGATTATTGGGGTGGCCTCAAGGTACTTTTGCCTCAAAACTGGAAATTGAAAACGATACCGTAAAAGTGACTAGAGAAGTTGATGGCGGGCTTGAAACATTACGATTAAATTTGCCTGCGGTTATTACAACTGATTTAAGATTGAATGAGCCTCGATATATTTCATTGCCTAATATTGTTCAAGCAAAACGAAAGCCAATTGAGGTGATCAAGTTAGAGGAATTCAATCTAGATATTAAATCTCATTATGAAATTTTAAAGGTCACTTCGCCAGAGAAACGTAAATCGGGAATCAAGGTACAATCTGTTGCTGAGCTAGTCGATAAATTAAGAAATGAGGCGCGAGTATTGCCATGAAAATTTTACTGATTGCTGAACATAAAAATGATTCGCTCAAATTATCCATTGCAAATACGCTAACAGCTGCCAAGTGTTTAGGGAGTGATATTGATATATTAATCGCAGGATATCACTGTGAAAAACTAGCGGAAAAAGCAGCTAAACTTTCAGATGTTAAAAATATTTTTGTTGCTGATGCTCCTGAGTATGCTCATCAGCTTGCTGAGAATATGGCATTATTAATTGCAGAAATAGGAAAAAGCTATCACTATATTTTGATGTCTGATACTCCTTTTGGAAAGAATATATTACCTCGTGTTGCTGCTTTGCTTGATGTGGGGATGATCTCAGATGTGATAAAAATTAATGGACCAGATGAGTTTGTACGACCTATTTATGCGGGTAACGCATTAACGACTGTTAAATCAAATGACTCAATTAAAATATTAAGTATACGAAGCACAGCATTTTCCCCGACACCTGTTTCAGACGTAAATTCTGCATCTATTGAAAAAATAAATATCATTTTTTCAAATCATGTAGCACATTTTGAGAGCGAAGAATTGCATACATCAGAACGTCCAGAACTAGGGGCTGCTGATATTGTTATTTCTGGTGGGCGCGGTTTAAAAAGTGCAGAGAATTTTAAATTACTTGAGACACTTGCAGATAAATTGGGTGCAGCGATTGGTGCTTCGCGGGCTGCTGTAGACGCAGGGTTTGCTCCGAATGATTTTCAAGTAGGTCAAACAGGAAAGGTTGTTGCGCCAAAATTGTATATTGCAATTGGAATTTCTGGTGCGATACAGCATTTAGCAGGAATGAAAGATAGTAAAGTGATTGTGGCTATTAACAATGATCCTGAAGCACCTATTTTTCAGATTGCAGATTATGGTTTAGTTGCTGATCTTTTTACTTCTATTCAAGAATTGCAACATGAATTAGATAAACCTAGCTGAAATTTTTTAGAAACTATTAAAAAGGATATTTAATGCGAATAACGTTTTTGGGCGCAACAAATACGGTGACAGGATCGAAATTTTTAATTTCCATTGGAACAAAAAAAATTCTGATTGATTGTGGTTTATTTCAAGGATTAAAAGAATTACGATTACGAAATTGGACAAAATTCCCAATTGATCCGAAAACAATTGATGCAGTTGTGTTGACGCATGCTCATATTGATCATAGTGGTTATTTACCATTACTTGTTAAAAATGGATTTAAAGGTAAAGTATTTTGTTCTCATGCAACTCGTGATTTATGTGCAATTCTGTTACCTGACAGTGGTTACTTACAAGAAGAAGAAGCAAAATTTCTCAATAAACATGGCTATTCAAAACATAAACCTGCTTTACCGCTTTATACGCGTGAAGACGCTGAAAATGCATTACCGCATTTATATCCTTTACAATTTAGAAAAATGCATAAGCTTGATGAGGAAACATATATCTCATTAATTCCGGCAGGGCATATTCTCGGTGCTACATTTGTCCAGTTCAAACATTATGAAACCACAGTTTTATTTTCTGGTGACTTGGGACGGCCGGATGATATCATTATGCATTCACCTGCAACGATTCAATCTGCTGATTATTTAGTACTAGAGTCTACTTATGGAAATCGCTTACATAACAAAGTAAACCCATTAGATGAATTGAGTGAAATTATCAATCGTACAGTCGCTAGACTAGGCACAGTTGTTATACCTGCTTTTGCAGTAGGGCGCGCGCAGCATTTATTGTATTTAATGTATTTGTTAAAAACATCGGGTCGGATACCGGATGTGCCCATTTACGTTGATAGTCCAATGGCAAAAAATGCGACCCAACTATTTGTAAAATATTCTGAACTTCATAAGTTAGATGAAAAACTCTCTCAAGAAGTTTGTAAGGTAGCGACTTATATCAATTCAAAGGAAGAATCACAACTACTCGATGCAGAAACAGTACCCAAAGTGATTATTTCAGCGAGTGGAATGCTAGAAGGAGGGCGAGTTCTTCACCATGTAAAAACATTTGCTCCAGACCCGCTCAATACAATTATTTTTACCGGGTATCAAGCTGCAGGTACGCGAGGAGCTGATATGATTAACGGCAAGCCGCACATTAAAGTATTTGGCCAAGCAATTCCAATACGAGCAGAAGTCAAAATACTCAGTAATATGTCAGCTCACGCAGACTACGAAGAAATTCTGCAATGGCTTTCACACTTTAATCATAAACCGCGAAAAGTATTTATTACGCATGGCGAAGCAGAGGCAGCGCAAGCTTTAAAAGAAAAAATTGAGGATAGATACGGGTGGCCTTGTCATGCACCTGATTATTTATATTCAGAACAATTAGTGTGAGGAGCTCATGCTACAACCCAATCTCTTAAGGAGCAGTGATGCCAGATAAGCGTCCTAATCCTGAAAAATTGCTATTGCGCGTTCAAGAAGAAGAGCGCAAACAGTTGCGTGGCAAGCTTAAAATATATTTGGGTGCTGCTCCTGGCGTTGGTAAAACACATGAAATGCTACATGACGCACTTGAGGAGCGCAAGAAAGGCTTAGATGTCGTTGTTGGCGTTGCAGAATCACATGGTCGTCAAGAAATTAAATCCATGATTGCAGAGTTTGAAATACTTGCGCCGCAGGTGATAGATTATCACGGCAAACAATTATTAGAATTTGATTTAGATGCTGCATTAAATCGACATCCTGGCTTGATTCTCATTGATGAAATGGCTCATACAAATTCTCCTGGATTGCGTCATGCGAAACGTTGGCAAGATATTAAAGAACTTTTAGATAGAGGAGTGAATGTATACACCACTCTGAATGTTCAGCATATTGAAAGTTTAAATAATAACGTTAGCCAAATTATTCATGCTCCAATAAAGGAAACTGTTCCTGACTCGATGATAGATATAGCTAACACAATCGAGTTAGTCGATATTGCTCCAGAAGATCTGCTAAAGAGATTACGTGAAGGCAAAATTTATATTCCAAAGCAAGCAGAGTTAGCAAGCGAAAATTTCTTTCGAGAGGGTAATCTTACTGCATTACGTGAGCTCGCATTGCGAGCTACAGCTGAGCATGTAGGCGATCAAGTTCTTTTGTATCGACAAGGCCAAGGTATTACAGCAGTGTGGCCTACAAACGATAAAATATTGGTTTGCGTAGGCCCAGGGGCTGAGTCATTAAAGCTTATTCGCTCAGCGCGTAGAATGTCAGCGAGTTTGCAGGCAAAGTGGATTGCTGTTTATGTAGATAGACCTCGACTACAAGCATCAGAGACAGATCGCAACAATGCTATTCAAAATTTAAGATTAGCTGAACAGTTAGGTGCAGAAACCAGAGTATTATCGGGTTTTGATATCGTTAAAGAGATTATGAGCTTTGCTCGCGAAGAAAATGTTACGCGAATCATGATATGGAAATATATTCGCACACGATGGAAAGATTTTTTTGTTCGTAACCTAGCAGATGAAGTTGTGCGTAACAGCGGTGAAATTGATGTCTATATCATGACAGGAAAAGCCGATGATACAAAGCCAAGAAATAATGCTCCTATTGTAAAAAGTAAAATTCCATGGTCGATATATGGCATTTCAATTGGCATTGTTGCTCTCATAACTCTTTTAAATATTTTGCTATACCCATTTTTAGCAGCAAGTAATTTAGTCATGCTCTATTTATTAGGTGTAACAATTATTGCGCTTTTCGGCCAACGCGGTCCCTCTATTTTAGCTTCCATCATGAGTGTATTGGCATATGATGTTTTCTTTCTACCATCTTTTCATCATTTTTCCGTTTTGGACATCGAATATATTATCACACTCATTGTGATGCTCGTTGTTTCAAATGTGATAAGTCATTTAACGATACTGATTCGTCGTCAATCTGAGACCGCACGCCTTAATGAAAGTCAAACATCAGCTTTATATAAATTAAGTCGACAATTAGCAAGTACACGTGGCGTAGATAAATTACTTAAAATTGGTGTGCAATATATTGCTGAAAATTTTAATTGCAAAGTGACAGCATTATTACCGGAAAAAGGCCATCTCAAAGTTCGTGCGCGACATGGGACAAAAGAAATAGTGGGTACCAAAGAACAAAGTATAGCGCAGTGGGTTTATGATTTAGGACAGGCAGCAGGACTTGGTACAGACACGCTGTCTTTCTCTGAAGCTTTTTATATACCATTACTCGGGTCACATGGGCCACTTGGTGTATTACAGATATATCCTATTCAATTTAAATCATTATTTTCACCTGAGCAAATGCGTTCATTAGAAGCTTGCGCTAATCAAATTGCTCTTTCGATTGAAGTTGATCGAACCTCTAAAAAAATTCAAAAACCAGATTTGGAAAGTGAAGCAAAGAAAATTCAAGAAGCTTTGTTAGAGGCAATTTCGCATGATCTGAGGACACCATTAGCATCGATTATGGCTACTGCAAGCACTCAAATTGAATTAGCTCATGAACTAAATGCAACTAGAATTAAAAAGCTAGGTGAACAAATCTATTTTGAAGGTGAACGACTCAGCCGTTTAATTAACAACTTTTTACAAATCACTTACCTTGAATCAAAATCTGTTAAGTTAGCAAAAGAATTGGTTTCACTTCACGAGTTAGCTAATGCAGTTATGAAAACAACAAATATCAAATTAGAAAATAGGAATATAAAGATTTATATTCCAGAAAATCTACCGAAAGTCCCTATTGATAACATACTCATTCAAGAAGTGCTAATTAATCTCATTGATAATGCTAGTAAGTTTACACCACCTGATACTCCCATTGAAATTTATGCGAATCTCGACAATGACAAAATAATAGTGAGTGTAGAAGATTATGGTCCCGGGATAGTTGAAGATGAAGTTAATAAATTATTTGATAAATTTTATCGGGGTCGAAAACTTATTACCGACAGAGGTTTGGGTCTTGGTCTTGCAATTTGCAAAAAAATCATTGAAGCCCATGGTGGAAAAATTTGGGCTGAAAATCGCAAAGAAGGTGGTGCTGCATTTCGATTTACCTTGCCTTTAACCTAGGTTTAATTACTAATGAAATTTAGCCATTCACATCCTATAATTAGGGTGTATCCCCACTAATTTTGAAAAGCTGTATTGTAGAATTATCAATGAGTTAAGACTATGCCAGATAAATTTGATAAGAAAAATATTTTAGAAAAAAAACAGATTTCCTCTACTGAAGAAGATGATGAAGGCTCGGGTGGAAAATCTGGCGAAATTGAATTTCGCTACAAAGATATTTTTTCAGGCCCTAATCGCGATGATTTGTTACCTCCGCAAGAAATCAAGCGGCTGCTTGTTGTGCATAAAGAAACACATAAAATGCGAGTTGACAAACAAAGACAAGCTCGTGAAGAGCGCGCTGCTTTGAAAGAAGGAAAATATGTTCCCTCACTAGAAAGCAAATATCAACAAGGCATGAGTAGCGGCCCAGGTGGTTCATCCAAATTTAAGAAGCATCCAATTAGTGATAGAGCACAGTTTAGTGGAATAGATAAGCAAGTCGTTGGTATTCCTTCTCTTAATGAAGCTAAAACGAATGAAGAATTACGTGACGCACTAGAAAATCGTTTGGAAAACAAATATCTTAATCAACCTAAATTTAATCCTAAGCCAAGATATCCAGGTGGGTAAATAAAATTTATGATGTCACTTGCTGATGAAATTATAAATCAAAATATTTCAAATGTTAGAAGCATTTTGCAATATGGAACTGATGTCAATCAGTTAGATGAATATGGGTTTACACCCCTGATTGAAGCTGCCATTGCAAACAATATTGAAATAGCGAAGATGATTATTAGTTTCGGTGCAGATACGAACTTGACTGACTCAACTGGTGGTACTGCACTACACTGGGCTTCTGAAAATAACAACCAAGAATTTTGCCGATTATTACTGGATAACCGTGCAAATCCAAATGCTTATACTTTCGCGGGTCAACCGGTGATGGTGATGCCGTTATTACGCCAGCAAAATGATCTTAAAAAATTATTACAACAATATGGTGCAGACCTACGATTTACTCAGGATTTCATTAATGCAAAATTATTAGGACATATGTTTGAGTTAGTCGGCACGGGCAATATTGTTGACCCTAAAAATAATTATGTCGAAGTTGACTTCGAAGGATTTTATCTTGAGGTAAGTCTGGCAATAATTAGTGAATCACTTGCACAATTTCAAAATCATTTTGCAGCTCGAAAATTAAGACGCTACGCAGATGTCACGCAAATTGTTATTAATTCATTGGAGCGTGCAACTCAGTTAATTAAATATCAACAATATCAAACTAACTTAGCTGCAAATGAAGCAACCATCAATGCGTTATTAAGACAAGAACCTTTGGTGATCCCTGTAGGCTATGAAGGGCATGCGATAACATTTATTAAGATTGATGGCATTCTTGCAAAGTGTGATAGACGTGAAGACAGCAGATTGTACGATAATATAGTATTTTATCAGGTAAAAGATCTTAATAATTTTTCACAAAAATTATTAAAGCACTTAATTTATGAAAAAATTTCTGACCAGTTTATTAATCATGATCTAGAGAAGATTTTAAATTTAATTCCCATCACTGAGTTGAGAGTGGAAGCTCAAATTAGTGGAAATTGTTCATGGGCAAATGTAGAGGCGTGTATCCCATCCATTTTTTTTCTGATGTTAATGGCTTCGCAAAATGATCCGAAAAATATTCCGCAGTTTAAAAGCCTAGCACTTAATTATTTTCACCAATGGCGCGAGTGGAATCAAAATAGGGCCTTACATTTTTGTATTAAAAGTTTCGAAAGTGGTGACACTATTCGTAATGTGTGCAAAGCAGAGATATTAGCAGCAATATTATTTCAACGTTGTCGTTACGAAAACTTTTCTGATAGGGAACGGATTGAGTCTATTCTATCTGTTTTATTTAAATCAACTTACATACATATTATCGAAAACTATGTGAAAGCGTATTGTTATGAAAGTCAAAGTAAGGAAGGTAAGGATTTTGCAAGCTTGTTGAAAACGTATGGATACACGAAGATATAATCATAGTTACACTATGGGATGTAGTATGTTATCCTAATGTACGTAATTTGCCCTGCCTTTGATGAAAAGGAACCGAATATTTCAAGGAGCCGAAATGAAGAATTTAGGATTATTAAGTGGGATAGCCTTTATGCTATTAGTAATAGGCGGGATTAACATAGGCTTGGAAGGTCTGTTTGATTTTAATTTAATTTTGACTATATTTGGTAGACTCATAGGCAGGCTTATATTTATAGCGATTGGAATATCAGCTGGCTATTTAATTTATGTTAAATTCGTTAAAAAATCTGCATGAGTTAAGCAGATTTTTTGGAGAGTTGAATTGTGGGCATGGAAAACATATTAGAGATAAATATAACTATCCATATAAGCCAGCCTAACTGACTACTATTATTAGCCCAATTTAGCCCTCGAAATTGAATTGTAATTTGATTAATTGTTCCTGGTTGAGCTTGTATTCGTGTCATTAAAAATCCCTGCGATAAAATACTGTCATAGGGAACAATATGATTATTTAAAGTGATTTGAATTAAAGAGGGATAGTATAAAATAGGTAATTCTAAATATTTTATTGTGGTGGGTACAAACAGTTTACACTGAGTCATAAATTTATATTGTTGACAATAGGGCTCTACTAAATTGAATGATAGATATGCTGAAGGAGCTTGAAACCCACTTAATAATATATTTTTTATCGAAAATGTTGTGGCTAATTTATTATTTTTAGATTGATCAATATTATGAATTGAAAATTGCAACGAATTTTGTATCTGATTTTTATGCAACGGAATGATCCATAAGAACTTCCCAGTTGTTATCGGTAAGGTCGAAATTAATTTTCCATTTAGTTCAGCAATTATTTTTTGATGAAGAATTTTATTCTCAGAAAATAAACCATCAATCAATACAGCTGGTTTTACAGTGTATTGTAACAAATCACCATTAATTAAATAAGAGGTGTTAAGTTTTAAGTAATGGCTGCTATCAATTAAAATATTATCGATATTTTTCACTGTATCGGTGTGATTTTTAAAATCAATCAGATAATCATCATTATTATAAAAGAGATATGGCTTAGCTATAAACTCTTCATAATTAATGGTTGTTGGGGTGTGATGAGGGAACCATGATAATGAACTTATCATGACTACAAAAATAAAAAAAACATAATAATTAAATTTGAATCTATTTTTGAAAAGCCATGTTGTAACCCAAGCAAATAATAGCGCACCAATCCACGATACTTGACTGAGTAGACGCGAACTGTATTGCCCTATTAATAAAGGCTGAGGTAGCCATTTCCAAAAGTTGATAGGTGACCAAGCCATGCAAAAAGCAATGAGAAAAATAATTAACAAATAGCCAAGCCAACTGTCTGCGTGTGTGTCTCCTGAAGATAACTTGTTTAAATAAGTATAGATACTGAGTGTTGTAGCACAGAGTATAGGCCAGCCAACAGAAGGTGAAATACGTGTCAGTGCGTTTGCTGCATGATTGTTAATGATAGCAAATGGAGAAAGCAGACTCATTAACGATGGGTGAAATTGAATAAAGTGCAAAGCATTCGTATAGCTGTAGCTTAATTTGAATAATGGAGATAATAACTCCACAGGTGCTATAAACCACAGGGCTAAAATATAACTTAATCCGTAAACAAGGCTGACAGACAAAAAATTTTTTATGTAGCCACTATGATGAATAGTAAAAAATAATAATAACATCCCTAAAAATAATGAAGTATAAGCAAATGTGACAATGTGTATGGTGATCAGTAAATACCAACTTAAACTTGCTTGTAACAACCATTTTGTTGAAGGCGAGGAATAATGTTGAAGTGTAAAATAAACAACTGCAGGCAATACACCTAATGCTAATGTCTCATTAAGATTACCTAAGTGTGAAGTCACGATAATATAATAGGGAGAAAAAAGATACGTAATGCTTGCTGCCAAAGCTGCAGGTTTGTATTTTGTTAACCAATAGCTTAGCTTATACATATAAAACCCAGCTAAGATTAAAGCTGACCAGAACTCTATCGTCATTGCTGCCAATGGATTGGATGGAGTGATCCAGCGATAAATCAGTGCGCCATACAGATAGCTAGTGGGTGAGAGAAATTGATAAATAGGGTATCGCCATCCAAAAAATTCAAGCGGGGTGACACGAAGTGGAAACTGACCTTCTATCAATGCTTTTTTAGCTTGAATAAGTAATGCAAGATGGTTGATATAATCTGCAACCGGTGGAATATGTTTAATAAAGAAAATGGGTAGAATAAGGATAAAGGCTAAAAGTGAAAAAAATAAAAATAAAAAAATATTTTCATTTTTAGATTGGGTAATTACATTCGATAAAATCATTCTAGTACCGTTTCCATTTAATTTTGACCGGTTGCGCTCAGATTGCGTTTAGATTTGAGCGATTAGTCTTTCAAAAAAGCGGAGGGCTAGCTCCGCTAACTCGAGCATTTTTTGAAAGACTAATCGCTCAAAGATAAATGCAAGATGAGATGCAACCGGTCAAAATTAAATGGAAACGGTACTAGTATCGTCAGTATAATTAAAATAGTAACTACCACTCGTTATTGCGACTGCGAGGCATTGTCGTGTAAAACTTCTCCCTCTCTTCCACGCTTTTTGAACCCACGCAAACGCTAGCTCACAGTGACGAGTGAATAGTTTCCTAAAATTTTTATTTTAAAAAAACAGAAAAATTCTCATGATATTTCACTGGATTAAATTCATGTATTTCAAAATCAGCAATACCACTAATATAAAATGGATCTTCTTTCAGTATTTTTTCTAACTCATCTCGGTTCTGTAATTGAGATAAAATAATTCCACCAGTGCGTGGATTTCGAGGGCCTGAGACAATGAAGTATCCTTTTTGATAGCCAATATCAAGAAAACTTCGATGAAGATGTAAGGATTCATCTACAATAGGCAAGGGCTTTTTGTAATGTGTCATGACTAAATACATGTTAGTTATCCTTAAAGTGATTTCTGAAAATGTGATTTTAATCCTTTCCAACAATCTAAATAATCATGTTGCCTATGCTCAGTGTTTTTTGCAAACGGAGATAAGCGCCACACTTGTTGAGATTCAAACATAAATGCAAGCGTATCGGCATAATACTCTGGCTGTAGTGTTGCCTGGGTTGCTTTCTGATAAGCTTCTGCATCGGGGCCATGTGCTGACATACAATTATGTAAACTGCTTGCGCCCGGTAAAAATCCTTTTTCTTTTGCATCATAACGACCATAAATTAATCCCATGTATTCATTCATGATATTACGATGATAATAAGGAGGACGAAACGTATTAGTTGATACCATCCACCGAGGTGGAAAAATAACAAAATCAACATTCGCCATTCCTGGAACCGAAGACGCTGATGTTAACACGGTAAAAATAGATGGATCAGGATGATCGAAGCTGACACTGTTAATCGTATTGAATTTTGTTAAATCGTATTTGTAAGGAACATAATTACCATGCCAAGCAATAACATCCAGAGGAGAATGCTTGATATCTGCAGTCCATAATTGACCTTGAAATTTAGTGATTAATTTAAAATTTCCTTCGATTTGTTCAAAAGAGGCAGTTGGTATCTGAAAGTCGCGAGGATTGGCAAGGCCATTAGCACCAATGACCCCCAGTTCTGGTAACCGAAAAGGCAGGCCATAATTCTCACAAACATAACCACGTGCTTTGTTATCTAGTAAAATAACTTGAAATTTTATCCCGCGTGGAATCACAATAATTTCTTTCGGTTCTGCATCAATCACACCGAATTCTGTTCTAAAGCGTAGACGACCTTCTTCGGGTACAATTAAAAAATCTCCATCAGCATTATAAAAATAATCTTGCATAGAAGTTGTTGTTGCGTATAAGTGAATGGCAGCGCCATGTAGCATTTCAATGCTGCCATTAGCAGCCATAGTGACTAAGCTTTGAATAAAATCACGTTTGTCCGTCGGATAAGGCATAGGATCCCAACGCATTTGGGTTGGAGGTGTGTGCCCCCAGTGGGAAGTTGGGCCAGATAATAATTCCTGCGGATAATGATTAAACTCACCATGTAATACTGACGGTCTAATACGATAAAGCCAGCTACGCAAATTTGTTGATCGCGACATTGTAAAAGCACTGCCACTCAATTGTTCTGCATATAAATTATGTGGAACTTTTTGAGGTGAATTTTGGTGAGAAACCAATGTATTTGGGATAGCTTCCGTATGAAAGTAATTGCCAAATCCGCGTTGATAATGTGTTTTATTGTCCATGTTACTTCATCTCTAATACTTTTTGAAATGCACGCAAAAAGAAGTCGTTTTGTTCAAAAGTTCCAATAGTGACACGAATATAATTTAACATGTTGTAAGGTATTAATGGGCGTACAATAACACCTTGAAGTAATAATTTTTGAGTTATTTCAGCAGAATTTTTTATGACATTTATTGTAATAAAATTTCCAAGCGAAGGAATATAATCTATTTTTAATTTTTTTAAACCCTCTTCTAATTGCTTCATGCCTTCTTGGTTGATTTTGATTGATTTTTTTATATGATCTTGATCCAACAGTGCTGCTTTTGCTGCTACTGTAGCAATGCTATTTACATTAAAGGGTAGACGAGCACGATTTAAAATATCAGCAATTACAGGTGATGAAATTGCAAACCCAATACGCAAAGCTGCCAGTCCATAGGCCTTAGAAAAAGTGCGCACCACGACTAAGTTAGGATACTGATCTAGCATACTGAGCGTATCTGGATAATCAAGACTGGAAATATACTCGTGATAAGCTTCATCGACGACAACTAAAACATGTGGGGGAATGGATTCTAATAAATGTATTAGTTCATTTTGTTTAGTGTAAGTGCCTGTCGGGTTATTGGGATTAACGATAAAGATAATACGTGTTTTTTCATGAACAGCTGAAATCATATTTGGGATGTCATGGTTAAAATTGTTTGCAGGTACTCTTACAATTTTTCCACCATGACCTTGTATAAGTAGGGGAATAGTTAAAAAAGCATATTGTGAAATAACAGCTTCATCACCTGGTTTTAGATAGGCTTTCATAATAATTTCTAAAATATTTTCTGAACCATTTCCAATCGTTAATTGATTTGTGGATTTATTTAAAAAAAGAGACAAAGTTTGTTTCAATTCAAAACACGCACCATCTGGATAAATATGCATATTTTGTAGGGCTTTTTGGATGGCAGTTAAGGCCTGTGGACTAGCTCCTAATGGATTTTCATTGCTTGCTAGTTTTATTGCAGATGCAATGCCTAGTTCTCTTTCGACTTCTTCAACTGGTTTCCCGGGTTGGTATGGTGTGAGCTCGCTGATGTAGTGATTGGCAAGCGTATGAAAATTGACAGTCATAACATTTCCTTGTCATATATTGTGGTCAGTAGGCCATGCTTTTTGGAATGCGGGATGTTGTTGGCAACTTGCATCAATGCGAACTAAATTTGGAAAGGTAGTTAAGTCGCAGGAATAACGTCTCGCATTATAAATTTGAGGGACTAAACATACATCGGCAAGTGTTGGTGTATCACCAAAACAAAATTCATTTTTTTGATCTTGGGACGTTATCTTTTTTTCAAGTGCGGTTAATCCTATTATAATCCAATGCTGATACCACGCCATTTTTTTTTCTTCGGATAACCCGAGTTCGTTAGTAATATATTTCAGAACTCTTAAATTATTGAGAGGGTGAAGATCAGCAGCAATAGCCAAAGCAAAAGCTCGAACCTGAGCTTTTTGATATGCGTCTGATGGAAGTAGTGCTGGATAGGGATATAGCTCTTCAAGATATTCCATAATTGCAAGTGACTGAGAAATAATTTTGTCGTCTATTTTTAATGTGGGAACAAGAGACTGAGGGTTGATAGCAAGATACTCAGAAGTAAATTGTTCCCCGCCGTTATGAATGAGGTTCACGGCGATATCTTGATAAGATAATTGCTTAAGATTCAGCGCGATTCGCACACGAAAACTAGCAGATGATCGATAATAATTATAAAGCTGGATCATAGGCAACTACCTTTTGATTAATCCTTCCGAACAGACTTTTATTGTTTTTATCTAACATCTCAATTTGTATACGATCACCAAGTTTCATAAAAGGTGTCAGAGGTTTTCCGGAAGCTATAATTTCTAACATGCGTTTCTCTGCAATACACGATGAACCTTTGCTTCTATCACAATTTGAGACGGTCCCTGAACCAATAATCGTACCTGCGCTCAACGGTCTTGTTTTTGCTGCATGTGCAATTAAAGTAGGAAAGTCAAAAGTCATATCAATGCCAGCATTAGGGCAGCCAAATAAATTGTCATTAAAATGTGTGATCAAAGGAAGATGAACTTTTTTTCCATCCCATGCTTTGCCTAATTCATCTGGAGTTATTGCAACAGGAGAGAATGAGCTGGATGGCTTGCTTTGAAAAAATCCGAACCCTTTGTTGAGTTCAGCAGGGATAAGATTTCTTAATGAGACATCATTGACTAGCATTAATAAGCAAATAGATTGCAATGCATGGTCAGCCGTAGCTAGCATGGGAACATCTTTAGTAATCACAGCAATTTCTGCTTCAAAGTCTAACCCCCATTCTGGGTCGGCAAGTGTAATATCATCAAATGGACCGATGAAGCTATCGGAGCCTCCTTGATACATCAAAGGATCGGTCCAAAAATCCGCTGGCATCACAGCGCCGCGTGCTTTCCTAACCAATTCAACATGGTTGACATAAGCACTGCCATCGGCCCACTGATAGGAGCGTGGCAGGGGAGCTGAGATTGCTTGTGACGAAAAAGTTAAAGTATTTTTTAATTTGCCAGCGGTTAAATCTTCATAACGATCTTGAAGTTGTTGTTTGCAATCATCCCAGTGATCGAGTGCATTTTGAAGCGTGGGAGCAATATCAGGAACGGGTATCGCACAAGATAAATCTTGACTGACAATAACAAGCTGGCCATCACGAGTATTATT
>Ga0207030_1031_pt2 | contig 34542 bp, 28 predicted proteins | sample Alteio_BWMinCont_40_FD_153260 | JGI IMG/M metagenome (GOLD analysis project Ga0207030, IMG submission 153260) | Enriched cells from forest soil in Barre Woods Harvard Forest LTER site, Petersham, Massachusetts, United States -... | ecosystem: Environmental > Terrestrial > Soil > Temperate forest >... | reverse complement strand
AGAAGAAAGGTGTACTAGACGCGGTATGGGAGGCGGTGGAAGGGCAACTCGGACAGCAGCGCTAAGAGTGATCGCGAAAGGAGTGATGGTGCACACAAAATTCGCAGACTGGTACAACGAAATATCGCTTCGACCAACTGCTGAAACGCTTGCGGAACGTTGGAAGGCCGTCGAGGCAGTTGCCGCCGGCGTGAAATTGAAGAAGATACCTGACGCTCTGCGCGTGTTTTTCAATCTGCCAGGCGGAGCCATCGCAGTAGAGGAGATTCGTGCCGCTGCGAAAGAAGACAAAACGTATCTTGCTGAGAACGATCAAAAAGAACTGACCGTTCTCGCTGGAGGCGTGATCGCGGTAGTAGTGTCGAAATCGTCGACACAAGCGGATGCCATGGCGTTAGGCGTATCGTGCATCGAAGCTCAAGGGATGCGGAAGGCGACGAGGTTGCAGGGTGTAGTGGATGAATGCATGGCCTATCTTTCGGAAGAATCTGTCCGAGTTCGCGCGGTTGACAACAATCCTGTGAAGGATATGAATGTTGCAGCTCTAACCAAGCGGATCACGGAGCGCGGTGGGGTGGCTGTCGGTGACATCAATAGTATATGGAGCGGGATGGATGTTGTCCTCAAGGACTTGCTGGGGCAACATACAGCACACACTAGTTCGATCAGTATCGCCCTCAATCAAGCGGTGCAGAGACTGTCAGAGCAAACCGACATTCTGTGGTGGTTGTTCGGAGAGCACACTCTAGATGGAACGAAGGCGTTCTCGGACTTGACTGTTCCGGAAGCATGCCACTGGGGCGCCAGAGATTTAGCTGCTCTCACGCAATTTATGCCCGGTCCATTTGCGGCGCCAGCGTTTCTGAACCGCATGCTTCGCCTGGTGAAAGACAAAGTTCCGACGCACGTCCGCATCTCTGACAGTGTGAACGATTGCAAAAAGGAGTGGAAAGAAGGTTGGGTTTCGGAGTTAGCATCGGTGCAACAGTTACCGGACCTGTGTCCGATGCTGTTTGGAATCGCAAAGTCAGTCGAGGTTGGCGGTGGCGCGGGTTGGACCGCTGCATTTGAACATGCGACAGGGTTGGCAGCGAACGGAAAGCTCGACCCAACGCTGCTGGCGCTACAGATCTACAGTGAGCTCTTATTGGTGAGAGCTCTGGGTTCCAAGGAGGCCTGAGCTGTGACCACGATGCCACCGACCGGACCAGCCAGTCCTGCTATGCAACCGCCGGAAAAGGCGGGTGCGAGCGACGAGTTGGTGAACCTTCCTCTAGGCAAACCGCTTGGAGAAGTCGATGCGTCCGAGGTGTTGCGAGCAAGCGGTGCGCCAATAGTGGTTCTCGTAGGTGCTCCAAAGTGCGGAAAGACAACGCTGCTCGCAAGCCTTCATGACGGCTTTCAGCGTGCACCGTTTGCTGGCTACGTCGGATCGGGGTCGAGGACACTAATTGGTTTCGAGGAGCGTTGTTTCGACTCTCGGGCTGCTTCCGGTGGAGAAAAGCCGGTAACGCTGCGGACAAGGCATCAAGAAGGCATTCTCTTTTACCACATGAAACTCCGAGATCAGGATCTCAGTTCCCCGATTAGACAGCTCTTGTTGGCGGATATGTCTGGCGAACACTACGAGGATGCGCTTGATTCAGCAATAGCTCTCCGAGCTCTGACGATCTATCGACGTGCGGACCACTTCGCCCACCTCGTGGACGGAGGCAGGCTCGCGTCGAATCATTTGAGCGGGCTTACGCGGGCGAACGCCTTATTGCTCATGCGCCGTTGTTTCGAGGAAAGGATGTTCGATCCCGACGCTAAAGTGGACGTCCTTGTGACAAAATGGGATCTAGCGCTGGATCGCATCGGGCAAGAAAAAGCGACTAACATTCTGCACTCCCTGGAGCAGGCCCTCGGCGTATTTGAGGAACGTCTTGGGCGCCTTCGGATAATTCCTATCGCCGCACGACCGCACTACAAGAGTGCCCTGCAACCAGCCTACGGCTTGGGGAATTTACTACGATCATGGACAGAAGAACCTCCGCGAAAAAGCACACCCCGAGAGCGACGACTGCCGCGCACAAACCTACAGACACCTTTCGACAAATTCGCGCTGCGCGAGGCGGCGCATTTGTATGCGAAAGCCGATGACTAATATCCTGAGTATCGGACTTCCGGAAGTGGGTAAGACTACGTTCCTCGCTGCCTTGTGGCATGTTACGGAGAGCGGAGAAGTGCCGGCCTCGCTTTCGCTCGAACGAATTTCTGAGAACGCTAAGCACCTAAACAGCATAAGGAGCGACTGGCTGCGTTTCGAAAAGGTCGGGAGAACGATTCCAGGCCAGGAGCAGCCGACCACACTTTGGCTTCGGGATGATCGTGGAGTTGTTGGACAAGTGCTTTTCCCGGATCTTTCGGGCGAGAGCTTTGAAGGAGCTTGGGCGGAAAGGCACTGGACCAAGGAGTATGACCAATTGGTCTCGGGCGCAGACGGCCTGCTTGTCTTTGTACATCCAGAGACTTTGAAAGAGCCTTTCACTATTGCGGAAATGCAGCGGATGGCGGAAGCAGCTATTCCGGACGAAGTAGCCGCGAACCGGCAGGTCGAGGTAGAAGAACCCTCGACAGATGTGGGTGTTGAGGAATGGTCTCCGCTGAAGGCACCCACCCAAGTCCAACTTGTCGATTTGTTGCAGTTCACTGAGACAACTCAGCGCGCAAAGCGACCGGTTCGAGTCGCAGTCATCGTTTCAGCTTGGGACTTGGTTCGCGAGGACTATCCCGGAGAAGCAGGACCAAGTCTGTGGTTGAAAAATCGGATGTCCTATCTGGATCAATATCTGCGGAGCAATTTTGAATTGTTCACCGTTAGAGTGTATGGCGTGAGCGCGCAAGGGGGCGATTTGAAGAAGGATAGGGATTCCCTCCAAAATCACGCCCACACCTCAGAACGCATTCTCATCGATGGGCCAGACTGCAGCGCGCATGACATTTCTGAACCGGTTCGCTGGTGTCTCGGCTTACGCGAAACGGGACGCTGATGGAAAAGCCGGGAATTCGAGTCGATCAAGCTCTGTTCGGATATCGTGAAGGTCATCGGCTATTGCAGGCATCGCGGAAATTTGTTCCCACGACAGAGCGGAGCCTCCTAACGTTGACGGACATGTCCGGTCCGCGCATGGTGGAGGGTTTTGAAGAATATGTCAGCGGTTATCCAGTGCCAGGGGAAGAGAGCTACGCGGTTGTAAAAACTTGGTATGCGCCAGAAATGGAGCGTCCAGGGTGCGTGTGGTCGCACGCACTGATTGTGCGGAACGAGGATATCGGAGAGATTGCCGACATTTATAGCCTAGTTACGCTTTTTCAGCGACCAAAGTTTGGAGATGCAGATTACTTAAACCTGTATGTACGTCCCGCAAAACCGGTTCCTTTTAACCGAGCCCTCAACCCTGAATTCAGCGTTGCGGACGCAAAGGTCATTCTCGCGGCCTTGTACAACAAAGAGGAGAAGCCGGTCGTTATTCCCGCACGTGACTCGCGTTTCCTTGAAGACTTAGTGTTTCGGGCTTGGTCGCAACAGTGGCCGGCGCTCCGCATCGCTTTTCGCTTTTGCAGCGGTTCTCTTTCGAGCAGAACATTTGGCGGACAGACATTTGACTTGCAAGTCATTCCTCAGAAATTGGCTCCCGAGTTGCGAAGAAATCCGACTGGATATCTTTTTCAGTCTGTTCCCGCTCTAGCGAGTGTGCCCGCTGCCGAAACGTGGTTGGAGGCCGCAGCTTTGGATCTGGCAGGGACCGGAGACGCGTTTCGCAATTTTGTCTGGCGTTATGCAGAGCCGTGTGCAGGGGGACGAGATCTATACGCCAGGCTAGCGGAGTTATTCCTCCTTTTCTCTCGCATGGACATGCGGTTGAAGGAGTCGTCGCTTTCAGATGTTGCCCAGCGTCTGGGTGAGGTTTTTCCGGAAGCGAAATGCGGACGAGCCCTAAAATTGGAGCTGTTTGGAGCCGCGAGCGGCTCCTATCTGGAGGGCGCAGAAATTAAGGAAGAATCGCGCCTCAGACAACTGGCACGGTCTACTGATTGGGCTAGTTTCGAGGGTGCAGATTTGGAATTGCGAGAACGGGGCCGCAGATTCTGGTTGAACCACCGCGATAGAAACAGGACCTTTCTTCTAGATCTCCTTGATTCACCCACGAACCCACTCGCTGATGAGATTGTTGCTGGCTGCGTTGACACCCTAACGATTCCGGAAGCTTGCGAAATCGCAAAGGACCGGCACGGACTTCTTCTGGCTTTGGTCACGCGAAATCCCCGTCTAGTTCTGTCGATCGCATTTTGGCAATGCCCAGTTCCCGCGCAGACGTACCTCAGCGTCTTAGACTTTCTCGCCAGCCATCAGGAATCCGCCCTTCCGGCAGCCTCGTGGATTCCGTTTCTGCTCGATGTCGGGGACGATCGATTTGCAACCTCGGTTGTTGAGCGGTTTCCGAAGGAGGTTATTGAGACAATCCTGAATCGAGAACTGGCAAGCGGGTCCATCCGGTCATTACTCACGACGGGTTGGCGAGCGGCACTGTCCACACATCAACCTGAATTGGCTTCGTTTCTGAGTCAGGAGCAGTACTTCAGTTCAAGTGCTGCAATGGTGATTTTGACAGGACTACTCGATCCACATCAGGTGCAGGTTCGCAATTATGGATTGAAACCTTGGATCAGGGTTGCGAAGGAAATGCCGGACTCCATCCTTGCATTCCCGAACGGCGAAGCCGCGGCGTTTCTGCTCTCGCTCGCGTTTCAGAATGCCGAGTCCGAGGCGGTAATCTTGGCGACAACAAGTTTCGAGCATGTCCACGCTTCGGCGCGCGATGACTCTCCAGACCCATTGAGCTATCGGGCTTGGAAGTCCTTGGAGCCGGACGTTCCGGTGCTGGGGTACACGAAAAATTGGGACCACTGCGAGCGACTCCGAAGGGCTCTTGTCGAACGATTTATTCAGAGAGATTGGCCTCGAGAGCAATTCCTCAGATGTGCGAATCGTCCGGCAACTCTTCGGACCATACTTTACTCCTGTCGTGAGGTTGCGCGAGGAGAAGAGTTCATCCTCGGAATTGCAGCCAACGTCTTAAGTGGTTTTCTTCTCACGACGGAACCCCAGAAAGACGTGTTTAGAGGATCGTTTCGCCGGAATCGGCGCGGTGAACTTAAATTTGATCTTTGATCCGGATGTCGGGTTCGACAGACTTAGCCCTGCTACACTCGCGCTACCTTCCGCCTAACTGCAGCGACGCGCACTTTACCAGTCGTGCATCTCTGGTCCCAACGCCAGGGGGCGCATTCAAGTCGGGGAAACGAGACCATCCGCATATCGTTCGAAGAAAAAGGCAGGTGTCGGACAGCAGACAATCGAAAGGCGCATCTCCTCTGGTGCTTGACGTTCCGTGGCAGGGTAGTAGAATTATCACGTAAGTTGTTGATTAGCATAGCCTTATGAATCGCCGCCAACCAATCGCACTGTTAGGCAACTAAGTCTAGGCGGACCGGAGGAAGGTATGGTGCCTCAAGAGTTTACCAGTTCTTTGATTATTCGGCTCATACAACGGCATCCAAACGGAATGTCTGGCAACGAGCTGCTTATACAAATGCTCCAGCAGTCCGAAGCGGCGCACACGGCTCTATACTTAGGACCGGGGCGGCGACTGCGCGAATTTCTGCAGGAGCTATCCGTCGAGGGGATGGTTGATCTCTCAACGAAAAGAGAAGGGCTTACAATAAAGCCGACACGGGCGTTGTTGCGTCAAGGGGAATAGGCAGTTCATCAAACCCGCGAAACTTTAGTCTTCTTACTCCGGCGCCCCGCCGGAGTTTTCTCATGCCCAAAGAAGGCGTAGTAACACTCTTGATCGACTCGATACTTAACAAGCGTGTTGCCTAAAACGACCGAACTCAGGCCATCCATCGACAGGAGTTTCCCGCCTAGGTACTAACTCGTTATCATCGCATCAATTACACTTTCGCCTTGACATTCAACGAAGCCGTATTAGGCTGGACACTCCTAAATCGAAAGCGGAGAAACGTTGAGTCGGAGTTCTCATAATATTCGCCGGCCATCGGGAGACGGACTGCGGCAGGAGTTGCTCGCTGGCCTACAAGCTGGTCCAGGTGTTGAAGTACCTCACGCACCTCGGTTGGTCAAAGATCCGGTTCACAATCACATCTTCATCTCGGAGCTAGAGCACGAGATAATTAATGATCCAACGTTTCTCCGGTTACAACAGATCTCGCAACAAGGTCTCGCGTTCTTGACGTATCCCAGCAATAGAACCTCCCGCTTCGCACATAGTCTCGGGTGCATGCACATTGGTGGTCAAATCATCCTGAAGCTTTTGGCTAACGATGGCCGGAAGTTGACGGATCCGTTCGGGGAGCATGTCCTTGAGCCGTATCTTCGGATTCGAAGTGAGAACAAATCACGCATAGAATCGTATCTTTCGAATCATTTTGATCCCTTCTATCAGCAGCACGGTTTCAGCTCTAGCGATATGCTGGAACTTATTCTCTTTCAATCTATCCGAATTTGTTGTTTGGTCCACGATATAGGCCATCCGCCTTTTAGCCACGCCGTCGAAGACGTACTTATTTCGCACTTGATGAAGAAGGTCGATAGCCCCTCGTATGAAGACTTTTACAATGCGTTCCGGGAACTGACAAACAAAGATGTCAAATGGGGTCTCAACGCGACTGGCCGTCCGTCGGACAGTACCGGGACAGCAGGAGGAGACCTGCATGAACTCGTCGGCCGAATGATTGCCGAAGGGATCTCAAACCGACTTGCAAAGCAAGACAATCTGTTCGGTGCAGCTTGCTTGTGGTTGTCGTTAGAAATCAGTAGAGCCAAGGATTCACCCATTGAAGCCGTTGGGATGCGGGAGAAGCTCTTAAGCTGCTTCCACGACATCATCAGCGGACCTGTTGACGCTGATCGGCTAGACTACATTGAACGCGATAGCGTTTCCAGCGGACTTGAGTTCGGGCGCTTTGACCGCAACCGTATAATTTCAACATTGCGGCTCCATTTTTCTGGGACCTCCATCAAAGCGCGACCAACGACCGTCGCCTTGAGTGCTGTCGAGAGCTTCTTCCTAGAAAGGTACCGAAACCAGCGATGGCTTGTGTTTCACCACAATGTGGCACGAGGAGACGTTGCAGTCGCGAGAGCAATAGACGTCTTGTTGCGCGTGTGGTTTAACGATGCCCTCTTACCAACTGCCGCGCAAGCACGTCTGCGAGAAGTTCTTCAAGATCGCCGAATTAGTCTCCTCTGGGAAATTTTTCGCAATGGATACGATTTCTCTGCCGACGCAGCTCTCAGGTTTTCAATGTGTGACGAGACGTGGATGTTTGGCGTCTTCCGAGAGATTGATGCCGTGTTGACAAGCTATTTTGATCCCGACTGCTTGGATCTCGCTGTTCTAAAAGCATGCTTGGGAATGATATGCCGCCGCGAGAAAACCGGACTCGTATCGCTTTGGAAGCGTATTGAAGAATATTCCATCTTTTCTGAAAGATTTCGCGAATCATTTCGCGGTAAAGGCTTCGATTCGTGGTTGCAGAAGAATTCGATAAAGCGGGAAAACTCAGCCGCAGAATTTGCCAATAAGGTCTTATCGACGATTCTTCGCCCTCGAGTGAAGACTTTCGGGTCGCTACCAGTTTTGCAGGCAATAGAGAAGAGATTATTCCAGGACACCGACTCGGTACTGCTTCTTCGCTTCTCCCGCTTTGTGGCAAAAACACCTTTTGAGCTGATCGATCCTCAGAGGCAAAGACTTATCGACATTAGTCTGCTCTCAACACTGGTAGCCCAGTTGGACCAAATTTGGCTGAATGACATCAGACTTCACGCTTTCCTGGTTCCCAGAGAAGGCCACAAGATTGCAATGTCTGATCTGGCGGAAAGAATAGGCAGTGGATTACCTTCAGCTCTTATGCAGGTAATTAGAGAATTCAAGATATAAGGAGCCACCCAAAATGAGTCCACAATATTACACGAGCAAGCTTATTCGGCGAATCCTGGCGGACAACCCAGAAGGACTATCCGCTGTTGAACTGCTGGAAGCGATGGTACAACATTCTGAGAACAAGCCAATCCCACTTTACCTCGGTCCGGGTTACACAGTACGTAGTTTCATTGATAATCTTGCGAAGGATGGCCGCGTCAAGATTTCGTCCACAAACGGAGTTACTCTGATAACACCACTGGATACTCTTCGACGCCGGAAGGGAAGAAGTCAACCCGAAGTCAATGCCTAGGTTTGGGTGGCGCTCCGGGGTAGAAGCGACGTGTCAGTTGCTCGCGTGGATGCTTGTGGAGCGGCACACGTATATTAAGTTGAGTCGCCGATGATTACTGTGCCGAAAGGTGGGGCTTCCCGTGATTCACCAGCATCGTGGCCGTCTACGGTGCTAGTTCAACGACTGCTACAGTTCTGTCTACACTGCCGATGGAAACGGACCAGGTCATCGAGCCATCTACTTGAAATCAAAGGCATTCATATCAGGCGTAGTCACAAGCTCTCCGGTGCCCAACCATGAGCTTGCTGCGAGCACTTGTTGGCCGAAAACCTAGATCCGCTCGGTGGCGTTGCGACGAGCGGTTGTTCACTACGGGATTGGGTCCTTTCGCAGGGCAACGACAGGAACGGCGAAGATGACCCGGTTGCCCACCTAATTGGAGCAGTTTACGATCCGAACACAAACAGCATGATCGTCTATGGAGGACAAGACTGCTTTTCCACTACCTTTGGAGATGTGTGGGTGCTTTCGAACGCAAATGGCCTAGGCGGTACTCCTACGTGGACGCAACTATCGCCTGTTGGAGCTGGACCGGGTGCCAGGGAAATCACTGGCGGTGTGGCCTATGACTCCGCCAAGAACCTATTGATCGTTTTCGCTGGCCAAAGTAATACCGGCGTACTGGAAAACGACGTCTGGATTCTTTCCAACGCTAACGGGCAAGGCGGGACTCCTGTCTGGACACAACTCTCCCCGTCCGGATCTCTTCCCCCCGCGCGTGCTGACCATAGCACTGTTTATGATTCCAAGAACAATTGCCTGATTGTCTTCGGAGGAGGAAACGGCGTCGGCACATTGAATGACGTTTGGGTTCTTACGAATGCGAATGGACTTGGCGGGACGCCGCAATGGACGCAATTGGGACCTTTCTCGCTGTTTGCTGAAGCTCGCGCATGGCATACTGGCGTGTACAACTCCAGAACGAACAAAATGACCATTTTCGGCGGCGCACTAGTAGGTGGAGCGCTCGAGGCAACCAACGACGCCTGGGAGTTAAGCCATGCTAACGGGAAATAGATATTAAGACTGCTGATCTCAAGCCCGCCTGCCTAGCTGGCGGGCTTTTCAAGACAATTATCATGCATTTGTGCTTGATGACCTAACACCTGGCGATTCGGGCGGTATACCATCTCCCGATTAAACCAACATGTATGATTCCAACGTCACACACCTCACGGCTTCAGCGTAGGGAAGTTGCGATCGTGTGCTAATTCCTGAATCTAGCCACGGGCCGAAGTTGCCAGGCATCCTATGGAGTCACTTCGAACACAACACCGTATCCGTATTCTCCGCCCGCGTAGGCCGTTCCATTTGTAGTCCATGAGTCTACTCAAGTTGCATTTGCAAGAACGCGAAATGCCTCGACCGGATCGCCGCTAGGAGCAACTTCTTCGATCAGATGGATAGCGCGGACCAATGACGCTTTCCCGGCAGGGATCCAGTCTGTACGCATTAGGAGTTCCTGCGTGCGGGGGTTATCGAAACTGGGCGGTACAAACTCAATAATGCCCTCGTCAGCTTCTATCCCAGGTCTGTCACGTCGCATGACGACAAATTCCTCTTCAGTGACATTGGCCAGAACGATCCATAAGAGATCAGGCGCGAGAGAATCAAGCCCAAAAGCGAGTCCAGTCACCTTAATCGCGTGACTACCGACGGATTCTAAGATACGTGAGGAAACCTCGTATGATAGGCCACGCAAGACGGCGGCAAAAGGGTGCGGGACTCCTCTTGGAGCATAGGCCGCGTCTTTTGCCGTCGGCAAACTCTCACCCGGGTTGTTCAATAACACATTCGGACGTTCGCGATCCGTATCGTCCTTATACCGATTGACGTTCTCAGCAACGGCAGACGTGAGCATCCCGGGGACCGCAGATTGCCGGTTCCCGCGCATCTGAAACCCCACCTTCCCGTCGGCAGTGAAAATGGTCACGGCATTCCCGACTACGTTTGATAGTTGGCAACCATGCTCGAAATCACCTGATTGGATCTTGGCCATGTCGACATAGGAACTGTACGCATCTCGCTGCGTACAGTCTTCGCGAATAAGGCCATTGGTTCCTTCCAGGTCATACCATCCTGCTGCACCCAGTACTATTCTCAGCATATCGATCTCGGCCGGACCTTCCTGATTGTGGTGCCAACGCATTAATCGCACAGTTGGTCCGTTGAACAACAGCTTGTTGAAGCGAGATGCTTCGTCTTCAAGCCGTGCGATTCGCTTCTTGGCGTTGTCTCTTAGTTCCCTCGGTATCGTGTATAGGCTGTGCGTGTAGTCCACGAAAAGCTGTTTCGGCGAGAGGTATTGCTTTCCGCGGCCAAACAATCGAATAGCCTCCGCGTAGCCTCCGGGATAGGAGAAGAGCGCGTTTCGATCAAAACTTCCGGCTATCGTGCGAGCCATGGGTTCGCGTTCGTCCAATTTTCCAGAACGTATGGGAATTTTCCTACGTCCTCGGTCGAGATTCAATTCACTCCCATTCTCTCTTGTTTCTGAGCGACTTCGGTCGTATCTCCGAATGTGGGTTGCCTTGCTCTTATTCGCAAGCGGTGCTTGAACTTGGGCAGAAGGGGGCTGCATCGGAACGGAGTTTAGTACTGGAGTTGTACCTAGTCGAAATGGATTGCTTCGGACGTATTCTTTGCCATCATCACCGAATGCGTACCGGAGAAACCATACCGACTTATAGAGGCTATGATCCGAAACCTCAATGCCCTGCCAGACCTCGGCAATCAACTTCTTCTTGTACTCGTCTCGTCGGGACGCCTTGTCGAAATGCTGAATGAGGAATGTAAGAAGCCTCGCTTCATTGTTCCCGAGGATATTGCCCTTCGGATCATCGAGCCTCCGGAGGCAACCAGAAACCGTGTTGAACTCAAAGTCTCCAATTGTGTAGATGGGATCGCCCGCCACAGATCACTCCTAAGTAAGTTCAGAAAAATTCAGATCAGAAAAATTCAAATTTCTTCCGTTTCCTTCCAAGACACCAAGTGCGAGCATTCAGTATGTTTGCGCCGTGGACGCACGAAAAGGGCCGAGCGTCTAGGAAACGCTCGACCCACCTGCTAATCGCAGGCGTGCACACCACAGGAGATAGCTGTGGCAGGCACGGTTTGCGACTTCAAGTCTTTTCTCGCCAATTTCTCACTTCAATCGGTGGAAACGATAGCCTCCGGCGTTGCCATGCCGGAGCCCCATAGTTCTACCCCGACTGGTTCTAACAGTCAAGCGTCCGCCGCGCTGATTCCGAAGGTGATCGAGGCAGCGGTACGTGAATTAGTCGCTAACGCGTGGAACCTCCATTCATCCTCGAATGGTGCGACGGTCAGTTTACGAGACGGCAACATGACGGGCCAGAAGCTGTTCGCGGTCTCCGTATATCCAGAACGAACGGCCGAGTTCAGGAACCCGCCAACATGGAAGGACGTTGCCGCGTTTGTCGTGCTGAACCTGAATCTTTTGCTAAGGCCTAGCCACGCATTCGGCAGTTGGTTCGATGAACCCAAACATACCCATGTCGTCGACGTAGTCGTTTGCCTGCCCGATCGACGGACAGCTCTCGAACTGGGACGAAAGTTTAAACAAGTATCGATCTTCGACCTCGAAAATTTTCAGGAAATCACGATCGAAAGGAGCTAGGTTCCCGCTGGGCGGCCCATTCACAGATGCCAATCTTCGATTTACTGACAAATAAAGAGGTTCCAGTGACCACGACTGTCGCACAAAAACGTCCTCCCGGAATACTCACTACTTCTGAGTTGGCACTCAGTGGTCTCCTGGCGACTGCGTGACAAGCCATGTGGAAAACATTGCTAGTAGACGCTGATGAGGATCATGCACGGCGAGTTCTGGCCCTTCTGCACCGCCGTGCCCTCGGAATCGACCTCTACGAAAGTGGCGAAGCGGCCGTCCAAATGCTCCAGCGTACGCGAGCATCCTATGACGTAGTCATTATTAACGCGACTGCTCCATGTAAGGAAGTCTTTCTCACTCTCAAACAATTGCAGGAGTTATGTCTGTCGGCGAGATTCCTTTGCGTCTCCTCGGTCAATCACGGCCCCCTCTATAGACTGCGGATTGAACGACTAGGAGCACGATTCGTCTATGAATAATCGTGACTTGTTCTTGGATGAAGTCGACGTCGTCCTTGCTGAACTGGTTTCCTACCGCGCTCGGGGTCCCCACCTGCGTATCCGGCATCGCTTCCAACGCAGCGGAATGGAATATTGTGCCCCTGGAGAGGAGGTTTTAAGCTGTTCTGTGATAGTGCGCGCGGGAGAATTCCCCGTGAGACTGCCAGTTGCTCTTCGCCTCGTTACTGATTATCTAGCGAGGCACCAGTATCAGCCGCAAAGCGCAAGCCAAATTTATCTCGGTCTCCGAACCGACAACTTTTCCTTGAGGCATGGAGACAATACAGGTGACAGGAGCCGGCGTCTGAAGCGCAAGTTCAGTGCGTCTGGCCTCAAAGAATACGTGAAGCGAATCCGCAAGGCACTAGCGCTAGCTCTTCAGGAAGCTGGTTTGGGTATCCAAGGTTCAGAGGTTCTGGTTTCGGAACGAACAGTTGGCAATGAAGTGCTTTATTCGCTGAAAGCGACTGTCGAGTGGCAGCATGTGAAATGAACAGATCGGAACAACTTTGAGAAATAATGGGCAATCCCGTTGAGTCAGCTTCTCTGAAGCTCCAGATCTCGGATTACATCCCATGGAGTCACAATACCGAGCGGCTCTTCCCTTTGCTTTCCTGAATGAGTGATTACAATCGCAAAAATCCGCTCCTTCCGGCGTTCAAGTGCACTGGAAAACACCTGACTGGCGTCATATATCGTCCGCTCTCTACTCATTAACTCGAACGCTTGCGGTGGTTCCAACGGCACGACGTGCTTGACTGTCGTATTGTGGATATCAACGAGCTCGGCGTGAGCATTCTGAGCGAGCCACCGGGCGATTCCCTCGGCCGTCAGTACTCGAATCAAATGTGAGCCGTCTCTCACTACGATTTGGGAGTAATCATGTTGCGCCATATATTCAAGCGCAGTAGAAATCCTATCGCCCTCATCGAAACAGCGGATCACTTTTTGGAATCGCGGGATAAGTTTAGGGGGAGACAGGATTCTGTTTACAATGTCTCTAAATTCCGTGAGGGCGCCCTCGCTTGGCTCTGCAATAACTCTCACCGGAAAACCATTGTTGTGGACAATCGCGTTCCTCAGGGCCGCAAAATCCTTTAGCTCTGACAAGAACGCTCGGACTGCAGAGTTCCCGCGCGCAACCCGATCAGCTAAAGTTGTAAAGGGAATACCGCGATCACCTCCCGCCAACTCACTCAAGCGAGAAGATAACTGATTATAGAGTTGGATGAACTCAGTGGCTCGTTCCATCTTCCAGATACCTTGGAACTAAGAGTGTACGCTCCTCTTTTTCGTTTTGGGCCACCTTGTCCGGCTAGCCGTCTACAAGATGGTTACACGGACCGTCACAGCTTCGTCTACACTGTTGACGCAATTCACCAGGCGGCCGAGTCATCTAGTTTGAATCAAACGTGTTGGTATCTGAGGTCCCACTAGGCCCACTGGTGCCCAACCAGCGGCTCGGGCTCAAAGGTCTCTCCCATGGACCCTGAGGGAACCTAAGGGAACCTCAACTCCTGTCTTCCATGTCAAAATGACATCGTCGGGCGTGTTTCTGCCAGAAATGCGTCTTTCGATCTCCCCCTCTTCAATCGATGCCCCTTACTTTCTCGGATATAGGCGCTCTCTATTTTCGATACTGGGTACCGACATCGGTGCCATGATTTATCCCATTCAAAATGTCGAAGATCTGTGAATTGTCCAAGCTCTTCAAGAATTGAGCAACGACTGGCCTCTGCGAACTGGCTATTGGTATTTTCCTGGCGCTGAACCCCACTGATCGCAGTCGAAAAGATCTGATGGAGATCGGGGTAGGCTAGCTGGGTCCCCGTCTGAATTGCTTGAATTGCCGTCTGAAAAGCCCAGTTGAGCAGCAGCAAGACGTTCCTGCGGCGTTCCGTGATGAGTAGGACTGTTAAAATTGTAGTCGCGAAAGCTCGCCACTGCGGTGAAGTAGTTGTCAATTGAGATCCAACTGTAGCTTTCGCCGAGCACCAAGTATAACCCGGAGAAGGCGTCTGCTTCCAGTTCAATCAGTCAAGCTGAACGCCTGCGATTCCAGAATGTTGAATTCGGCCATCTCTTCTCGCGTCCATATTGACTTGATTGATTCAATTGATAGCGCTTGAATTGTAGATCGGCTGCTGCATTGAAAGCGGCAAGCGCATGCACATCACCAGCCCGGAAGTTCGCGATGGCCTGGGCAGCTGCTATTCCAGAACAAATTGCATGTAGCACCCCTTGGCCGGACAAAGGATCGTAAGCCTGAGCAGCATCTCCGACCGCAAGCCAACCGTCGCCAGCAGCACGATCAAGTTTGGAACTCGTGGCAGTGACGACCCGGAGACAGGGTCGTTCATTAATGGTCGATATGCGCGTTGAAATCAATTGCGTGTCTGCCAGATGATTTGACCAGACCTTCTCTAGGTCATGCATATCTCCTGACAGAAGATCGCTGTCAGTGAAGAGAGCAGAAATAGCGCGTCCGTTCGGCAACGGCGCGAAATACCACCAACCCGCGCGGGAGGCTTCGATCAGCGTACGCGCTTCTAGAATTGCGCTTTCGGAAGTGAACGCAATGAGAGCGATGAGCCGATCATATACGCGTTTTCGAACGCCCAATCTGCGACTCAACCAGGCAGAGCGGCCCGTCGCGTCGATGAGCCAGGCAGCTCGCAGAGAGAGCGCTTGTCCATGGACTTCGGTGCGGATCGACCACGGTTGCCCGAGTACACGCGGGGCGATTTCAATGCGAACGTAGCGGTACACAGCGCTTCCGTCCGCGTTTGCAGCGTGCACGAGCATGGCATCAAATCGTGTACGATCCAGATGCCAGCTCGCGCCATAAGGAGAAAAGAGAAAATCCCTTTCGTGGGGATGCGTATCGCCCCAAATCGAAACGGTACCCGGCGAGGGTTTATGCGAAGCGGCCAGGAACGACGTCCACACCCCTAGGCGGGTGAGTGGGCGGATAATCTCTCCGGGAAGAGTTTCGCCCACGGGTATGCTTTCTAAACGGTCTCTTTCGAGAAGCACGACAGAAAATCCCATGCGCCCTAAGGCAATTGCCGCAGCGGCCCCAGAAGGACCTGCGCCCAGAATAGCCACGTCGCAGGCTTCCTCTCTGTCTCGGCGCGTGGTGAGAATAGATGATGCTGGCATCGTTGAGTTCTGCCGTGGGTGTCACACTCGATTTAGTGTTGGGTCGCGCTCACCTTCCACGAAGACCGTATTAGGACCCACTGCGGCGGGTACAATGAATCCGAGCCGTTGAGCGTTGTCCACCATACCCTGATGATCGGAAATGGGATTTGCCCAATCTGCCTGGCTGGCAGGTATTCCATTCCGATCGAGCATGGCGATATCGGGGCGCTGTGACGGCCACCAGATTCCGCCCTCGCAATCGTTGAAGTCCGCTTGCCACGGCACGGCCATGATTTCCGTAAGGCATCCAGGAAACACTTTGGCAACGTTGACGTGGTTGAGACGGAACGGCTCGACGTAGATGTCCTTGTCGCGAAGAGTGATGCTTGACTCAATGCCTGGGAAAAAACCAGCACCGACGCAGGCCTGTAAAGCAGAAGAATCGAGGTTCGTCGGCTCGGACTCGGCTGGAATAGGGTTATTCAGATCATTCAGGAAATCGCTATTTATCCACTGCTGGATGTATTCAGAGAGATATGCGGGAACGACGAAGTCTCGAAGTCCGGGATTCATCATCCGCGTGCCAAGTGATTTCCGAAGTGCAGCGGAGGCATTCGTGGTGTCAGCGAGCAAATTCCACTGGAGGGGCACAAATGCGTTCCAGCGACTCCAGTTGTTCACCCACCGCAAGTTCACCGCACGTTCAATGATTGGCTTAATGTGCCGCGAGAATGACGGTTTCGGATCCGGGGTACGCATACCTTTGTCGATGGCAGCCTGAAGTGCGACTTCGTAGAGAGTCACAATACCATTGACACCTGGCGCGAAATCTGGAGGAGCGACAACCACCCAAGCAGGCTGATGCACTGCAAGTGGCGGTTGGCCGGCAAAAGAGAGCGTCGCTGTTACAGGGCCATCCGAAACGTCATCATGCCAACCGTCATTATTAGCGAACTCGGGTAAATCGGCTCCGGCAGGAACAGACTCGCTCAATCCGCGCCCTCCAAATACAAGAAGCCTGCCAAAGTTATCGGTTCGCAGCTCTCCAAGGTACACCTCCTTCCCGAGGAAAGAACCATGGAACTCTGGGCCCTGCTGTTTTCTTCCTGAGACGCTGTGAGGCTGTGAAGCGCGGATGATGAGAGTGGAGCGATCCGTCACGTTCAGGTTTCGAGGACCGGAGGGATGCCCCGTAGCCGGCGAGTGGTCGAGAGCTGCCTTGCGATTGACCAGATCCACTCTCCATTCGATCTGTGCCTGATCGACCTTCACCTCTCCGACAAGATTCAAATTTCCGCTTATGTCCGTCTCATATTCGTAGACTCTGAACCGAGCCGCCTGGCGTTTGATCAACCCCCCGTCCTTGTACAGTTTGACGTCTGACTCGGAGTCGTCTTGCGCTATTTCTTTTCCGGATGCGCCGGGGCTTTCCGGCCCGACGAAAAAAGCGTTGGGGTGGTTTCCTAACCTGGCAAAGCCTATTGCCGGATGAATCTTGTAGATTTTGCTCATCTGATCTCTCCTGATGGGGTTGTTGAAACTTCAACCTAGTCCATATCGTGACCGATCTTCTGAGATATGCTGCTGTCTGCATTGTCTAGAACAGCAAGAAGGCCTTGCTGCCTGGGAGTAGGATTACCCGATTGGCGAATGCTGGCGCGAATGGCGGTGGATTGAGCCACAAGTTGTCGAAGGCGAGCCACTTGTTCCGGAATACTGTCTGGAAGATCCGTGTCCTCCGGCAATTCGAAAGGCAGGCCAGCCCTGACTGAATCCGGAGGGGCATTCTGGTTAACAGGCATGCTGCGGAGTTCTTCGCCCAGTTTCTTTACGGCCATCAGCATCTCGATGCCAATAGCCCACCCGATAAAGTCGTGCCTGAAAGCAGTGGTGCCGGGTACTGATCCCGAATTCCCCGTCGACAAAGCTAGTGCAATGTCCATCAGCAACATTTGATAGCGTCCATTGGCGAGCTGTGCCCACAACTTCGTCACAGGATCGATGATAGTTCCAGTGCTGCCTGGGTCTGTTCTAGGATCAGTTGCCTGGTTGCGAACCATAGCAGGCGCGCCAGCTTGTGAAGAGTATGCTCTAAACTCTCGATAAACTCGAAGGAACTTCTCGAAGTGTGCATCAATTCCTTCACCCGAAGGCGTACCTTCGCCCTGCTGGGCGACTGTGAAGATGGCTTTCCGTGCCGAAGCCTTGTCCATGATCGGAAGCACGTAAATAGCAGTGTCAAGTGGAATCGTTGCATCATCGCCGCGCCACTCGTTGGGTTGTGCCTGGCGGTCTTGATTAAAACCCAAAAGCGAATCGGCAACGTGCCAAGACGGCCAGTCCGCGAAAGGATTGACTAAATTGGTCCATGGCGCTTGTGGCTGGTCAGTGTCCTGGAACAAAAAGTAAAGGCGCTCATAAATCTGTCCGACACGGGAAACCTGTCCTGCCACTGTCGCGGCGCGTGCTGCCGCCTCCGTGTAGTCCGCGAGGTCGGAAGCTGCGACTGACCGCGGGGCTTCGGCTGTGACGTTCTTCGCCAGAGTGTCAAGCCCGAGAACCTGAAGATGAAAGGGAAAAGGGTAGAGGTCGGAGTTGAGCCACGGGAAATTCTCTCGGTCAAGGTGTGGTGCTTCTCCCAGAGAAAGAAGAAGATTCTGAACGGTTACCAAGTGTCCCATTTCCTGCTTCGCAATGTCACGAATGAGGTCGTACCAATCATCGGAGTTGATAGAAGCAGGAATTGGGGGCGCTGTGACAGTGACACCCGGCAAAATGGAGTACGCGGCATAAAGATATTGGACCATGAGCGCGCCTTCGACTTCGGCTGCAACGCGCAGCAAAACCTTCGCTTCCTCGATCGCGCTAGTGGGTGGCGGGGTTATCTCGGGGCTCGGAACAGCCGCCGCGATTGTAGTACCGGGCACTTCTAGCATCACCCGCTCGAGCAAAAGGCGTGGCCGATCTACGGCCTGCGTTGTTAGGGTGTCGGCGAGGGCAGAGACATTCCAGGATATCTGACGGATAGTACCGCGCTTCACTTAGATCTCCTCAGCTAGTCGAATCAAACAATTGCTTGGTTGAACAGCGACGATTGGGTTCTTGGTATGCGTGAACGGTCTTGCAGAACGTTCCTCAAGGCTCACGTTCCCAAGGCATATTTCACGAAGTCTTTAAGGGCGTAGTTGGGATTGTTCTTGGGACGCCAAGTGTGATCCGAACTTAATAGGGACGCCGGGTCTTCAAACATGAGACCTAAGAAGACTTCTGTAACAATTCCGCCTCCCACAGGTCCGAGCCGAGGTGTCGTGATGGAAACATTTCCATTTACGGGAATCTTGACGGTTGTTTGATGATGCATAGCCTCAGCCAGAATGTAAGTCCAGAGCGGGCAGTTCCCTTGGAAGGCGGAACCGAGAGTGCTAATGCTAACCGGTTCTTCACCCGGCGCCGGCGAATCGACACCCTTTCCGATACGGATGTCCTTGTCCGCCAGTGGAACGATCCCCATCGCCTTCGCCACCGACTGTCCAGAAGGAAGCCCGAGACGCCAGCCACGCAGGAGATTGCGTTGCGGCAATGAGGAAGGATTGGACGCCACGGCCGCTGGCAGGGTCGACAGAGGGTTCACGACAGAAGTGTCAATGCGATAGGCAAACTGAAGTCGGATTTGATTTTCGAACGGGGTGCCATCATAAGGCCGAACATCAATGTCTATGAAGCGTCCCCAATCAATGCCCCAATTGGAGATCATGGCGCGGAATCCGGTCAGCCCTTGCGAGAAACCTGGGGCGGTGGCGGCAGGAACCGGAAAAATGGGAAGAAGAACGGCGTCATTGAGCCGGTAGCCTGGGCGGATCATGGAGTGACCAAGGCGATATGCGGCAACCGAGAACTCGACAGGCATGAACGGCCATTTTTTCGGATGGTAGAACTTCAGCTTCGTCTTGTCATAATGACCGTTACTCTTATAAGCGTCGAGGATCGCGGAGTCCACGATGCGCGGGAGCAAATCGTTGAGGATGACAAATTGGTAGTGGAACCGGACTAGCTTTTGAGCCTGATTGAACGCTTCAGTGGGATTCTTTGCATTGGGATTGTCCGCCAAGGTTCGATTGTGAAAACGAAGCATGAGACCTTGGAGCTGGGAAACGATGGCATTTTCATCGTTGCGAGGATCACCGATGAGTGCGCGTCGAATCTTTGCTGTATTGCGAGGCAAGTCTGCGGCGTTCGGGTCGCCGCCACTAATAGGATCGCCAAGCAAGAATGCGTTCCCGCCGTCATAGAGAGCGGGCTGATCGTCAGGACCTCGGCCATATACGTTGTCCAAATCAAATGCAGGCGACCGAAAATCCGTGAGGGCATCGGGGTCTTTCTGCATTTGCAAACTGCTGGCCGGATCGAATGTGATGTCGTGATCGATGAATTGCGCGAGGTAAGTGTAGAGCGCCGGAATACCGCTCTCCTCATCGTCCTTACCATCTTTCGGCGGATCAAATCCGGCCGACATCTTTGCCCCGAGCGCGGCAAGATTCTTCTCATTGTCTTGTTCTGTAGCACCAAACTCTGCGGGCGGCACTTCGGGGAACAATCTCCCGAAACGCCCTTCGAACTCGGGACTCTTAGTGACAGACATCAACCCACGCGGGGGCGTACTGTGTCTTTGAGCCATCAGGAATCCTCCAAGCTCCAAGAGCTAACACCAAAAGGGAAGACGTACAGCCCTAAAACAGGATGAGCAGCTAGGTATTATCGAACGGTGATAAATAGGGTATCGTCATACACATTGCAAGTAAACCGAGGGGTGGACTAGAAGTCTATCTGGCATTGGGCTATTGTCAAGTGAAAATGACGTAAACATGGGGCGCTGTAGCAGGCGTTCAATACTCTCTTGCACTAGGGTTGCAGCAAAACTTCCTAGCTGCGCTAGCTACCCGCCCGAAGAGTTGTCTGAGGCTGGGAAGTCGAGAGTCCGCATCGCGCAAACTGGCGAATTGTTATTTTGCATTCCTTGTTACGAAATCCGGACAAAGATAAAAACACTTGCGCACTTGCCGGCAACCGAGCCGGCTACGTTTCCCTTTCAGAGTGCAGGATGTCGTCACCTCGAGAACCCCGCCTTCGCGCCAGAAGGCACGAACGGCCGTCAGGTAAGAATTCGAGCCTTACCGTAAACACTGCGGGTATGAGGACAGATGCAGGCACAGATCCAGACGGCGTTACCTAACATGTAAATGAGACTGTGTCACGTCAGCTGTTCCGAACTCTTCTGAGTGTGGGGCGGATGTGCCTTAGGATTTGGCCTATCGCATACAACGCTAAACACATAGTGCCGCAAATCAGCGACCTTGCTCGAAACTCCTGACCCCGATTGCAACCCGTCTTCGCGCCCTCTCGTCGAAGCGGGGTTTCTGTCGTGCCAACAATCCGCACTTCCCAGAATGGGACGCAGCGCGGATTCATGTGTGGGTAGTGTCCTAACAGTGCGTTGATGGAAAACCGCGTCAAAAATGACACGCTAAGATTGCCGTCACACTCAAGTTGAGGGGGCGCATTGCCGATGCTGCAATATATGAAAGCAGCATCGGCCTCGGCTAAAGTAAGTTCCCGAATCGCCGCTCTGGACGAAGAAATGGGCCTCATCCACTCCGCGAACCACCACTACTGGAATCGCGGGGAAAATCACAGCAGCGCAGCAAGAGCGCAATATCAGTTCCGAGCAGGAGCGACTAGAAACGATTAGAGCGGAACTTGTAACATTGCGTGCCACCCTTGCCTCAATTCGACTATGCTGATGGGAGTTAAGCGCTAGTTTGGTACGCTAGCGTCCAGAGCCGTAAGTGTATCCTGCCACACATGAATGCCTCTACCAAACCACCCAAGAACATCGGCGAATTAATCGACCGAATCGACCAGATTAGAAACGAACTGCTAAACATCCAAAGGTCTATGGAGAAAATGGGAAGCAACCGAAACTCGCGCCCCCATTGACGGCAAAAAGTATTGAGCGTACTGTTGCGTCCGAGCGGCAAGCATTGTGCGGTGTAGGATTGAGTTCTGAAACGCTCCCCTCCCTCGTTGGAGCTGCGTCTTGCCGCTTCTGGATACCGCTCTGAACTACAGGTTGTTTCCGCTTGCGCGTCGAAGTACTTAGGACGCCGCTAATACCAGCATTCGATTTAAGCGACGGACAGAAGCACCGGTCTCGCCTTTTCTTTCGACGCCGCGCGGGTTTTCAGAATCGTGTCCTCGCCTACGCCGTAGAATCGCGGGTCCGGTTCGATGGAAGCGATCCACCGGCACAGCTGATCCAGCGTAATCTGACCGGTCAGCACGTGCGCCGCAAACGGATGTGCCACCACGAACATGCTGAGCAAGACAAACTCCGGAACGTTAAACAGGAAAGATGCTCCACCGGGGTTCGGATTCTCGCACCAGGGGCAGGTAAAAATCTTTTCCAGCCACGAATACAAAAGCAGAATTGGGTCGCATCGTACCGGTTTGATGCCATTGGCAGTAAGTGCCATTCCGATGGCGCAGCGCTCGACGTCCACGCTCCAGGGGCGCGGCACAATCATGCTTCCCATGCTGATCGCCTCGCTCAGTTGTATCCTCGAGGTTTTCGGCAGGATGATCCCACGACTCAGTTCCATCTCGCTCAGTTCCATATTTGCGGCCTCCGAATTGTTCATTCGTCGCTTCCTCCGACGATCATTCACTCTCATGTGTCGGACGCCCGAAGCGCAAGCTCCGAGTTGGGAATATGCACATTAGTTTGTGCAATGGTTTCGATTTGGAATTGTCCGCACCCGCTCCCATAGCGGGAAGCACCAAAGTCTCTCCCCGCCCGTCCATCCCTTAACTCCCGCGCCACCCCGGTGCAATAGTCGCTTCAAGGGAGCTCGACCATGAAAATCAAAATCGTTCTGATCATTATCCTGATCGTCGCCTGCGCCTGCGTTCGTCCCGCCTTCGGCCAGAATGCCGCGCCCGAAAGCCCTGTCCCTGCCGGGAAAGACCCCGCGCTGCTGGAAAAGCTGATTGGACAGTCTTCCACCGACCCGCCGCATCCTTCGGCGGAGCTTGTCCATTTCCTGAATCGCTACAATCGCGGACCGCGCGAGAAGCTGGTCAGCGGTCGATACATCCCCGTGCCGTTTTTTTATTCCGCTTACAGCGTAATGCCGCCCGGGTATCGCCCTTTTGCCCTGCGCGCGGAGGCTGGACTGGCGATGGATGCGAAACACATTGTGTGGAAGGCTCTGGCTGCCTTCGACAATGGCAGGAAAGATAATGACGGGACAGGCCCCAACCCCAAGGGTCACGATCGCTATCTGGCAACCGAACTCTATTTCCGGCCGGCGATTCCCGGCTGGTCCGAAGACTGGGCCAGGAATTTTTTCCTTGGCGGCGGCTACCGATGGAGCCAGCTTTCCACCAGCAATTACACGAAATCAGGATCTCGCTGGCAGCCGGGCGGAGGCTATGACTGGTTCCATCGGCGCTGCGTGGAGTGCCTGCGCAGCATCTCCGCCCGGTTCGAGGTCAACTGGATTCTTGCCGGAAAAGACTGGCAGAACGGCAGTCACGGCCCGACGTGGGAGATAACCATTCCTTCGACGCGAGAGAAGCGGCACCTGTTTTTCCACCAAACCGCCGCCCTGCTGCGCTTTCACGACACCGTAACCGATCCAAATAATCCGTCGCTGGTGCGGGCAGAGCGATCGAACCGCCATTTCAGCGGCTTCGGCGACACGGGAATCCTCTGGCGCTTTTAAGTTCGTCAAATCACAAAAGGAGACAAAAAAGAACATGAAAACGTTACTCGCCGCATTCGTCCTGCTGTCAGCCGCCCTGAGCTTTGGCCAGTCGCCGCAGATCGCATCCTTCACCGTTACCGATCACCAAACCACCTGCACCTATGTTGTGGGAGTCACTACCACGCCCTGCAGCATCGGCTCGGGAATGTTCCTGACTATTAGCGGAAGTAATTTCGGCACGCTGCCCGAAGGAGTGTCGCTCTGCGATTGCCCATTCACTACCCTGCGACGCTGGTCCGATACCGAGATCAGCAGCATCGTCAATTCCGTGGCGCCTCTGCAGAGCGTATCTGTGGAACTGCCGACCGGAGCCTGGAGCAATGCCGTTCCCTATACCGCGCTCGCGCCAATCATCACGCGCATCGAAGTGGGAACGTGCATCTATCAGGAAGGGCAATCGAAACGGCAATGCGTGGTGGTTCCGGGCGCACAGATCACCATTCGAGGGAAGTATTTTGGTCCGGGAATCGGGCAGGTGGGAACGTGCGATTGCGCCGGCGCCACCATCGACAGTTGGAATCCCGACTGGAGCTTTAACCCCAGCCCGACCGATAACACGGTAGTGGCGACGGCCGTCACGGCGATCTGCGGTTCCTTCATCACGCTGCAGGCGAACACCATGTGGAGCAACCCGGTGCCGTATACCACCTGCGGCAGCAACTAAAAAAATACTTGCATTGGCGGCTGGTGCGATCCCAATATGCGCCCCTGAAAACAAAGAAACAGGGGTCAGCCAGCCGTCAGCCGTCAGCCGGGGCTAAGCCCAGGGTGACGGCGAAGACGAAGATGAAACTAAAATACAAACGTCCGGCTGTCCGCGCGGAAGCCATGCGGGAGAAGCCGGCCCAAACCTCGGGGAGCGCCGCGAAGCACACGAATATCGAGAAAAAGCTCTCCGAGAAGAAAGCGCCGCCAGCACCGGTCGCCATCAACACGGCGCGCAAGCGCGAACCGGGCGGGAACAGCGATTCGCGGATTCTATCTCCGCCTGGGCGACGAGCAGCAGGGGGCCCCGCCAATAAGGCTCTGCTGAAAGCCGCGGTGGATAAGGCGATTCGCGGTCTCCGGCAGGAAGATTCAGCATGAATGCCTATGCCGTCGCTGCGGTTCTGCACTGCATCGAAAAGGAAATCGAACTCTTCCCGATGCAGGAAAAGGCGCAGGGGGCTTCGGCCTAACGAGACAACCCTACGCTGAAGCGGCGCCGGTGCTCCCGGATCAGGAGAGCGCCGGCGCCGCTTGATTTTGCCTTCCCCTTTTGGGCGAACTAAATATTGTTGCCTGCGGATTTGTCAGTGCCGCCCGCCTCTCGCGCCGTAGAATAGAATCCTTCCCAGCGCCAGGGATAACAATGCCTGTAACAGCCTCCTGACGCGCCTTTCCCTCCGAGCACATCCTCAAGTGCCGGAGCGAAAACCTTGTTGCGATTCCCGTCTTCTATTACCCCTCTCTACCGCATGTGTCCCTACACCTTTCCCCGCATGGCCGAAGACGAGCCGCCAGCCGGTTTCTGGAAGCACGCCATCGCGGTGGACACTCTTGACCTGCTGCGCAGCTGCCCGGCCTGGGACCTATGTCCGTGTCCGGAGCGCCTTCTTCCCTGGCCGGCGATGCTTCGCTTTCGCGAACGCTGGTCTCGCCGGGCGCGTGGTGATCGGTCCTCCGGAAACAGAGCCTCTCTTCTCCGTCTGGGACTGTGAATATCCGCTGGTCTGGCGCGTGCTGGGCCCGTATGAATTTCTGCGCGATGCACAGTTGGCGCTGGATGGCAGGAAACATCTACTGGAGTCGCGCCAGCCCAAGACCGTACTGCTCTGCCGCCACGAAATTCGCGGCGATTAGTCCTGAGTCGCAGGTCGCGAGTTCCGAGGTGCTTGTAGCGTTATAGTTCAGTAACGTTTCTACGACAGATTGGGACGGTACTCCGCCTCAATCTGGTTGATGACCGCATCCAGCCGCGAAGAGAGGCGCTTGGCGCAGGCGAGGCAGAGCGAACCGCCAAGAATCCAATTGACTTCGAAGCGGGCGGAGAAGCTGCGCAGACACTCCGCGCAGCGCCGATGGAAATAGCCATAGCCTCCTCCCGGCTGCCGCGCGATCCGGCCTTCGTGTAATTGCTGGTGGAAAGCTGACTCCAGCGGTAACCAGCGCCAAAGAACAACATCTCCGACCAGCCGCCGGCAATTTTTTCCTTTCATTTGTCGGAACTCCCTTGAACCGACTATCGCATCGGTCGACGCGGGAGTTAAGGGATGGAGGGGCGGGGATAACTTCGTGCTTCCCGCAATGGGAGCGTGCGCGGAGGCGGGACCGGCGATCCCAAACCGAGCCTGTTCGCACAAGCTAATGTGCGCTTTCCCCAACTCGGAGCTCGACGTTTTGCGGGGCATCGTTCGAACGTTAGTCGCGAAATTTAGAAGAAAAGAGGAGGTCAACTGATATCGGTCGCCAATCGGTCGGTGATCACGCCGGCCCTGACCCAATTCCTTAGCCACTTCGATCGCAGTCCGCGCGGGAAGAATTGATCAGCTGGCACTACATCCCCGTGCCGTTTCTATATTTCGGCCCCAGTTTGATGCCGGATGGCTACCGTATCTGGGCTCTCCGGGCGGAGGCTGGACTGTCGATGGATTCTTAATACCTAGTGCGAAAAGCTCTCGCGCATCAGACAACGGCAAGAGAGATAATGACTACACGAGGCCCCAATATTCATCCGGTTTCGAGAATCGTCTCGACGTTCCCGACATTGCGCGGGCAAATCGTCGTGAGCTCGGCAAGCTCGAGTCGGATAATCAATTCGCCAAACTTCTTGACAAACTTGCGGCACTGCCTAGGTTTAGAATTTTAAAACGCGAGGCACTACCAACAAATCATTATTAGCGTAGCGCGGACTGTTGCGCTCGCTCCGGCTCAGCTGGCAGCACCAAACGGGTTTTGACGCCGAACATCTCGTAGTCCGTGAACAGGCCCCGACACCAGTACGTATTTTTGTTCTCGGCTTGCGTCGCAATGGTGATCGGGACAGGGTACTGGGTGCCGTCCTTCTCCAGCCAGCCATAAGTCATCACGCTCCAATAGCGGTACCACGGTCCCGACAGTTCAAGGGCCTCCGAAATCCGCAATATTGTTCCCGATTCGTCGATCCAGACTTCACCGTGGCAGTCGTAGTATTTGGTGGTGCCCCGCTGGAAGAAGCCGAAGTCCATCACAAGGCGGAACGCACACACGCGGTCCTCGACGTTCGCAGTGTATTGGAACACCTGGATGGTACGACCGCCCACGACGGCATCCGGTGCTTGATGGATCTTCAAGTTAAGCTCCGTCCCAACCATCTGTGGAAGGTAGGACCACTCAGAGCCAGAAACTATGTAAGCGTATAGTGGCGGGGAAGGAACCTCGTCGAGTGACTTGTTGCCGCCGACGCGGCGCCAACGCTGCCAGCCGTTCACGATGAACGTCTCGTATGCGTCCGTCCGCTCCGGCTCGCGGTTGTCACGACCCCAAGCGAATGTTTCTGTCGAGATGAAGTTGTGCATCGAGTCGGCGAGATGCTGCGCCGTGCGCCGCAACTTAACTACCTCGGGCGGCTCCACGGTGCGTCGCGAGAGACCTTCGGAGCGTGTCCAAACGTAGGGCGGGTAGAGATCTGCGGCGACTGGAGAGACGAAAACGGTCTTCGGGAAGATTGCCGCTTGTAGGTAGGGCTGCGCCCGCGCGACAAAAACCGAGAGCTCGTTTATCGGCACTGCAACCGCGATGCGGTCCCCACCCACACCCACACCGTTCAGGATTCCGACAATCTTCTTTGTTTTGCTGTCAACAACAATGCCGCCGCTAGCGCCGCCGTGCACCTGACCTTCCTCGTACCTGAAAGCAAGGAGACCTTGACCGGTCTTGCCAATGAATTTGGCGTGCCAGCGAACCAGACCGCGCTTCGGGTTCCAGTTGAACGGGTAGGCGTAGATGTCGGTTTCGAGGCCATTCTCTAAATCGTCGGCGTCGAAGCTAACGCCACGAAAGTTTTTGAGGGAATGCCGCATCTCGTAGATGGCAAGGTCGTGAGTCGGAGTGAATCTCAGCGAGCCGGGGAGGTCGGCAGAACTCACATCTTCCGCCCCCGCATCGTCCGGTCCGGAATTGAGGTAGAGGTGCGCCGAGAGTACTCCCTTGATGCGGACATACTTGCCCATGATCTTGGCAACGTGGTAGTTGGTTCCCACGAACCGGCATCCCTGGTCTAGGCAAAATCCGGTGCCGAACTTCAGAGAGACAGGTGCCAGATGCTTGATGTCGGGCTTAAAATCCGTGATGGGAAATACGACCCGCTCAGGGACGAATTCCTGAGCCCAAACCGGGAATACAAGGACGACTAGAAGGAGTATAGGCCGGAGTCCTGGAGCGCCTAGTCTCTCGCAACGGCTGACGAAGGTGTCGCAACGAGAGACTATATCTTTGCTGCTGAGTGCGGAACGCGCCAGCAGATGGATCAGAGGGAAGTAATTTAGCACGGATGTGTCCACCCTTCGCTGAACACATCGGCACGTTTTGTTCCCGCGTTCCCGATATTAGTAAGACTTCATGAACGAAGGTTTTTACGTGCATGGAAGCGATCATCTGGCTGGAAAAGACGCGCGTTGGCAGATCCGGATTTGCAGACACATCTGAGTTAGGCTCGGCACCAAAAGAGCCACCAACGCTTCGCTTCTCGCCACTGCCCACGCGTCGCTAAAGCGTCGGAAGGAACGGTCACGCGTAGGGGTCCAATGCCGACGCGAACTGAGAGCCTTGAATGAACCACAGAATAGCGTCAGCAATTTGGTAATTATGTGTGCTGACAACATTGTCACGCAGATATAGGACTAGTGGCCGAATTGCCACGATGGACTCGTTGATGCTTTCGAGAGCAACAGAGTAAGTGTGATAGCCATCTCACACATGTTGATGTGTGTCGGCTATTAACTCAGTGTCCACTCAGCCGGTCGACTCTACCTCTTTGTAGACACTCAACTCTACAAGCTCTTTGCGGAAGTCCACGATCCCACGGAATCACGACGGTTGCCGTCGCTGTTCTGCCGTTCCCGTTCCCTTTTTGGAGGAACCACGTTTTCGGGAACACTAAGGTAGATATCTAGCCCAACTTATTGCACAGCCGTCTGCCGTAAATGAGATAGTGCCTTGAAGGAACTCACTCCAATGACAAACATTGCCTTTCGGATCTGGATTCGAGCATCACTAGCGATGACAGTTTCGATACTCAGTGTGCCGCTATTGGCACAATCTAACAAAGGTTATTTCGACCTGGGCAGGAGCGCTTACAGTAATTACCCTATTCAAGCGCCCCTGAACAGAAGACCCGTGCCCGTTCCGGAGCTCTTTGTCGGTCCTCGCCTCGTGCCAAACGGGTCTAGGGTCTCGACCAGCAGCGCCGACGACAGAGAGAACTCTGGAGCAGCACCCTTCTTCATAACCCTCGCACACTTTCCAGAGGTGCACCACGCTAACGGTAGCCTTCCGTTTTATGCTCATGTCAGAGTCAGTTCCAGCGTCAGGCCCGAATCAGATGCCGAGCGGCCAATGTCATCATCTCGCAGGCTGACGACCGACTTTGATTCGTTGATCCAAAAGGAGGCTAACTGTTCAGGCAAAGACAGCGGGCAATGTTTTGTGGGTCCAACGTTTTCAATCGAGCCCGATACAAACAGATGGCATACCGTCGATGGCAAGTTTGTCCTCCTCAGCGCACTTACTATTATCGCGAGTCTTGCGGACATCGAAACAACAGCTCACGCAATTGAGACAAACCCCAGTGCAAAGGCAGCAAACCCGTTATTCGGCACGCGCCCCAGCCGCCCTAGGCTCTATGGAACGAGCATTCCAATAGATTTCGCGTTGATCGCTCTGAGCTATCATCTGAAACGCATTGCCCCGAGACGTGAGACTTGGAAAAATGATCTCAAACTATCAAGCGTGCTGGAGTTGTTTGCTGCGTTTCACAACGTTTGGTCCATCCGAAAATAACCTAGTTTCGAACTTTACAGCGACACAGCAATGGGCCGGAAAGGAACAATCCGCATGAGACTCACAATACGCTTTGTTGCACGAATGGTATTCACCTGTCTTCTTGTTGTAACAGTTCAACGCCTCGAAGGACAGGTCCCAGACAATATCGTTCCAGGCATGAGCGGCGCGAAGATCTCCAGAAGTATCTTTCAAGCAGAACGCGACAACGCAGCTCGGTTGAGGCCGTATTCGCCAATTGTCGAAATGTACATTCAAAGCCTGTGGCCTGATTCACCTGCCCAGATGCCGCTAGACGACATGTATTCCCTGCAGAAAGTTAGGTTATCGAACTTCCTCGCTCAGGACAAAGGCCGTTGGGCAGAATTGGTTGGTGGATCGAAGGGCTGGAGCCTGTTGCAGGATAACGGACAACGTGTGAAACTCGATCCACTCGGATTCGCCTCTCTTGCGTTCTTAGATCTAAAGAACTTTGACTCCGATACCTATCGTCTTGCCTATATCGCGCCGGCAAAGCTCGGAACAGTGGATTGCCTTATGCTCTCGGTCCTTCCTATGAAGGTGAAAGGGACAATGCGGTTTAGGGGAACAATATGGGTCGAGAGCCGTGGATTTAGAATCATTAGAATAAATGGAACATTTCAAGCGCCGCGAAACAGCTTTGCACAGCGCATATCACATTTTCACTCTGACTGTTGGCGGGTCGAAATAGCAGATGGCCTCTGGGTACCTACGTATGTCTTTGTAGATGACAGCGTTCCTTGGAAGGCAAAAGGAAGCAATGGTCTCGCTCACCTTCACATTAAGGCTCGTATATCGCTATGGGGTTATGGGCAAGGCGATTCATTCCAATACGCTCGCAGCGGCATGCTTAAAGATGAATCGGATTCGCCTGGGGAACTCGTTGGTCTAGAGGCGGACAGGCTTATTGCGCCAATAGGGAATGTTGAACAGTCGTTAAACGCTATACTGGGAGAAGTCTCGCGAGGAACGGGTTTTGAGTCTTCAACAAGTTCCTGCCGACTATTACTTACCGCGCCTCTTGAGCTATTTCACGTGCGCGATACCATCGTACTTAGCCGTGGTTTGTTGGAAATGATCCCCGACGCGGCGACACTTAAGGGCTTGCTATTGTACGAACTGGCGCATGTGAATGTTGATGCATCCGTCAAAATGCCTTTCGAGTATACGCAGAGCTTGTTCACAACTTTCCCAAGCGCACGGTTTGCCGGTCTAGGGATCCCTCAGAATCGAGAGAGTGAAACCAAAGCCGCCGCTTTACTCAGGGGTATCCTTGAAGACAACCAATACGCACCGTATCTTGAAAAAGCCTCGATGTTCTTAGCTCAATTGCGGCTCATCGCTCCCCAAATCCCCAACTTAACAAAATCCAGGTTTGGGCCTGACTTGCTTGAAGCCGATTTGCCTGTTCTTGATTTACATTCGACCGCATCTTTTGCCCAACAGTCGGAAAAGAAAGCTACATTGACGTTACGTACAAGGTATTTTGTTGATGCATCGACCGGCGAATTGGAGACAATCAATAGTCAGCAAAGTGCAAAAGGCAGTCTCTTTTGAACGGGCTAACCGTGAATTATATGAAATCTGGTAGTGGCTCAGTTTGAGCCGAGTACTGCCTAAAATCAGGTCGAAGGAAAACCGGCCGTTAATCGCCAGTGAGGAGACGATTCGGGTATAAAGAGTTCCGGGAGCCTCAATTTCTGACGGTCGATCCGAAGGCAAGCGAGCCAAATCGGGAACACTAACTCCCAGTATCGATGTACCGCGTCGCCTGACCCGAGCGTGAAGCAGACTAGCCGAGAATGACGCGACGAGGCCGACGAAATCATGCTCAGGTCAAGAGAGCGATGGCAGCGGAATGCCCAGGGATTTAGATCTTCCGTGAAAGAGAGAAGTGTATGATGTCTCGCCGTTCTCGTGTTGTTTTGTTGATTCTGACAACTCCTATTGTCACCCCGGCTAGAGATGTTGTTGTATTTCGCAATACATCGGCGATTGAACATCGCGAAGGTCTGTTCTTGAGGTCGACAAGTCGACTATCACAAGTCGACTACATACCACATATCCCCCCATACCCAATGTGCCAAGACTTTCGCCCGCCGCGGGAGTTGGCCACGCCTGCCCCACTTTACTACCTGCCCGACCGGGGGACTAGGATCAGCTTCATTGTCGGGGCTGACGGAAGGGTATACAGCGCGCTTATTCTTGAGAGTGTAGATGTTGCTGCCGACCTTTGCATTCTAGCGACAGTGCGTACCTGGAGATACAATCCTGCAACCTGCAACGGCGTGCCGGTTGAGGTCGAAGGCAAGGCCCAGCTCAAATAGGATTAGGCCGTCTGTCGCCATCGGTCGTTAATCACGTCGGCAGCAATCCCCCGCGAAACGCCATCCCGCTCACGCCTGCAACGAATCCCGCAAGCCGCGATGGAAGAACTAGCGGCAGGAGAACGAAGCCCAGCGTTGTTTCCCATCCCCTTCCACGTTTTTTCTTTCTTAGGTGCCGTTTCTTTATTTCGGCCCCGTGTGATGCCGGACCGCCACCGCATATCTGCCCTGCACGCTACGACCTGAAAGAGATCACGTCTGTGGACACGCTCACAGGTAGAGTTCGGGCTTCGTGGTTCATTGACCGGCCAACCCAGCGCAGAAAACATCGGTTCGATTGGATGTCATCCCGGCGACTGTAATCGTTCCAAGCGCACCATTCATATCGCTGGAAAAGCAAAATACGGTTCGTGGTTGATTCGGAGCGCCGATCGCGTACTTGCCTTCAAACCCAGCTGCAGAAGACCCCGAGGAATAGGTATGGCAGCACCGCCATCCTCTCATGCTGCCGTCTACGCTCATCAAGTAGATTTCGTTGTAGTACTGCGCGGGTTGGCCCGTGGCGGGGAACGGGCCACCGCTCGACGCAATGATGGGGTCGGTGTCGTTCAAGATGTTTGCATTAAAGTGATTGTCCTGACAGCAGTGCGGAGCCTCGGGCAACTGGAAGATCAAGGCGGAGTTCTCCAAGTTTGTAATCGGTCGCCTCCACTGTGTCGGATTGCCTGCGTTTTGTATATAAGACCTCGACATACTTCCATGGCCGCCCGTACCGGAAATGGCGCTCATCATTTCGATCGTCTGAGAGTTGGGAAGCCAGAGTTCCGGAGCATCAGTGTCGACGCCGCAATCCGCCCCCCCACAACTCTCTTTCGCAATTGCGATCCAATCACCATTCGTCGTAGCGTTGTGTATGGACCAGTTGGCTCTTAAGGGTTTTCCGGTGGCCTGGTTAAGTGCTGGTCCAACGGCGCCATTTGTCAGGTGAACTGCAACGCCACCAACAGCCTGCGCATCGAGGGTTGAGCAGCCTAAACCTGGAATGTATGCGAACAAGTACCGAGCTGTGTTCTGTATTCCGCTCCAGGAGATGGCGTTCGTAAACAGCGAATCGTTCGCTCCTGTCCCTAAGATACTGGCGGAAACGGCCGGACCCGAAGAAGCTTCCGGGCACAGCGCAAAATCGAACACTAACCTCCACGTTGCAGCCTTCATTGGGTCAGGGCAGGTCCCATCGCCTGTCCCACAGAGATTGCCTGTTGCGAAGGGGAATGTCAGAGAATACAGTTGCGTTCCCGTAGTTATCCCGAGCGGCGTGACTTCGCTGGCCTGCGGCTTGCAGAACAGGAGGTTTGGCTCTGTTCTGGACCAGGCTGGAGACCCGGTGCACTTGTTGAGTGTCTTGAACGAAGTCTGGGCCTGGCTGAGATTTGTGACCTGTAGAGTTGTTGGGTTGAATCCCAGCGCAGCCGCTGAGCCGCCGCAGGTAACCAGCAACATCGTGCCAGTGGTATTGCTAATCACATCGTAATCGCCACCGCTGTGTGTCGCTGACCACGGGGCGCACAGCGTACCAAAGGAGCTGTCAGTAATGCGGACCATCCTTGCTTTGCTTAAATCTGGAAGCCGCACCACGGTGTTAGCTGGGGTTGCGGTGGAAAATGGTGGTAGCCCGGGCAGTTGTGTGTCGATTCCGGCATAGAGACAAGCGTATGTCGGCGGTAGACAGTCATTGGTGGTTGGAGTGACAAACGCATAAGCTTCGCCCATTTTCGACGGATCGGCTTGGCTGACTGCGTACACGCAGTCACCTTGCTGGGACGCTGTCGTTACAACGGGGGCAGTCCAAAGCCCCGATTGGGTTATCGTGCCTGCGCAGTCTCCCCAGGTAACGCCGCGGTTGAGGGCTCCCGAAACGCTGGCGACGAACTGCTGCGTTCCTCCCGACGGTACTGTGACGGTGGTTGGCGTAACCTGCACAGTTACTGGTACGGTGCTAGACGCCGGGAGAACCGCCAAAGTAAATCCTTGCGAAGCGCTGTGACCAGTAGAGTCGGACACCATTACGGTAAAGGGATACGATCCAGCGACAGTCGCTGATCCAGCGATGGTGCCGGTCGAAGCCTGAAGCTGGAGTCCTGCTGGCAGGAATCCCGTCTTGATGCTCCACAAGTACGGCGGTACACCTCCGGTCGCCGACAGCACAACCTGGTACGGTATCGCCACATCGGCGTCTGACAGTACAGAATTCAACATTTTTATGGGGCTCGGATCGCCGCCGCCGCAACTAAGAGGTAGTCCTACACACATCAGGACCAGGAGCAGGAGCCAAATCACGAGAAGGATTTCGCCTACTCTGGACCTTGGGACCCTCAACGTCTGGTCTGCCACCCGGCCTAACCCGTCTGCCCCCGACGAGAACGGTAGGTTGCGTTGTGAAGGAAGATCGTGTTTGGCGAAGTTAGGCTTCGAGATCGGTCTTTGCATGCAATGCCCTACTGCAATGTAGAGGCACTCCCGACCGAAGCTCACGTAACGAAGGGCGCTGCAAGCGCACTGAAGTAGATGGGAGAATCTGTTTCGCACCTATTCCGGGAGAGGAGGTCCAAGGCAGGGACCGCGAGCTATTCTTCTCCCGCGTCTCCAGCGAGGACGGCAAATCCCTAGACATTCCTGACTGGAGCCGAAATGAGAAGAGACCACGCTCCCCTTACTCGACGCGTGTG